>BNJV01002104.1_pt1 | contig 31788 bp, 39 predicted proteins | sample 8540591 | NCBI WGS metagenome assembly BNJV01 (sample SAMD00202457, study PRJDB9452) | human saliva metagenome | host: Homo sapiens | reverse complement strand
CACAAGATCGAGACCCTGTCTCGGTCTTTTTTTGTGCCTTGTGAAAGGCTTAGGCCTTATGTGGGCAATGGCACTAAATATAGTTAGTGAAATTCGCAATCGTTCGATATATAGTAAGGTTATGATAGCTTGTTTAGTCAAGGAGCACTTGCATGTGCAATAGTAAAATTTTGTTGCTGAAATACTGAAAAATACCGTGCATTTTACTAGTAGATGTATTATAATTAGCTACGGAATTAAATAGGTGGCGATTCACAATGAAGCTTTATCCTGACGAAGTGCTGGTGTTTTCTTTTTCATGGGGGAGGATGAGCATCAAGGTAATCATCTATTTGGTAGAATTAAGTTTAAGGGGGACAAGAGTCAATGTTCAGTAAGAATAATAAACTGATGAATGACCAAGGCAAGGGCGAGAAGATTACTCGCTACAGTATTAAAAAGTATAGCTTCGGCGCTGTCTCAGTTGCGGTGGCTTTCGGGATTTATTTTGCCAATGGGCCGGTGGTGTCGGCTCAAGAGCTAAGCAATAGTAGTGACTTGGTAAGCGCTAGTCAAGTGCCAGTAGCGCCGGAGAGCCAAGCACCTGATCAGGAGCAGTCGCAAGTAGCTAGCCAAGCTGCAGAGTCAAGCGCTAAGGAGCTGGAGGCTTCAAGTCAAGCATCAGAATCATCTAGCCAAGCAGACCAACAAAGTCAGGCGAGTGAGACTAGTCAAGAAAGGGCACAGGAGCTTTCAGACTCAGCGCAGCCTGAAGCCAAAGCAGAAGTTGCACCTCAAGCGGACAAGCCAGTGGTGAAAACACCAGGCTACCCAGTTAAGCCAGTAGCCAAACCTACTAGCGCAGCTATGCCACGGCCAAGTAGCCAAGGCCAAACCATCCCTAAGGGGACAGGTTTCCGCGATAGTGGGGCGACTGGGATTCCTATCGGGACAGGTCCTGCCGGAGCAGACGATGCAACTGCTACGCCTCGGGTTGATAAACCAAGCTGGGATGAATCAGTTAAGAAAGACAGTGTTCAGTTAGCTAAGCAAATTAGTTGGCTTGATTTTTCAGATAGCGCAAGTTGGAAAAAAACTTGGATCCACGTGGCGGTCTTCAAGTAGGGACTACCTTCACCAAGGAAATTTCACCTGGCTATGTAGTGACCTTAAAGGTCAAAGAGCTCAAGCCTTTTAACTCAACTGAAATCTATAGAAAACGGGTCGCAGGTACTGCAACAGAGGGGACCTATAACCCCAACGCTGAGAATGGTTTCTTACAATCTGCGCGAGATTATGGTAAAACACCACCTCCTTCAGTTACAGGGGCAGCCCAGAACCAATGGACGACCATACGTGACCAAGGCTTCAATACTCAGAATCGAAAGACTCAATTGGTTTATCCAAAAAACTCTACCAACTGGGGGGTAAAATTCGATATTGAGGCTACCTATCTTGGTAAGCGGGTGGCCCCTACGGTGGTTATGGCCGATGGTGAAGATGCCAACCCAGGTGAATTCGCAATCTTTACTACTAATGGTTCGGGTTGGGAATACATGGGTGAATGGAAGAAGAGCAGTCCGGCCAAAGAAGCTTATACGGTTATCACCAAAAAAATGTTGGATGATGAGGACGTTAGGTTAAGGGGTCTTTTAATCTTAAAAGATAAGAGCGTAGACTGGTATAAATATCTCAGTCCAGATACTGTGACAGGAGGTCTGGGTACTCAGGTCTTCGGACCAAACCGTTCTAACGAACGGACGGTTCCTGTCGTGATGACGCGTGGGGCCTCTGAAGTAGGATTCTATGTAGCTTCATCTGGGCAACAAGCCATGATGATGGGCTTCCTCGTGGTAGATGGGAGTGATGCGCCTGAGAGTTATGGCGAAGCCTTCCATACCATTTCAAGACGTGACTCAGTGACCGACGCCCCTATTAATCAACCTTATTTAGGGACAACACCAGCTGATATTGATGTTGAGTCAGCTAATGACTGGCTTCTGGATGATAAAAAGGAACACAATGACGAAGGCGCGAGTCAATTACTTGCGGATGATCAATTAAGCAAGTCTAACGATCTCTTAGACTTGGATAAGGCCAAAAATGGGACCTATACAATTAAAATTAAGGCTAATCCAAATGGTAATGCTAAATCCTATGTCAAGGCATGGATTGACTTCAATAAAAATGGAGTTTTCGATGAGGATGAAGCAAGTAACTTACAAGAGGTTACGACTGCTGGAGACTATACCTTGACCTTTAAGGCCAATCCAGCCATTAATGGAGGTCAAGTTGATGAATTGGGCATGCGCTTCCGTATTGCCACTAACGCGGGAGATATTGAGAAGCCAACAGGTATTGCCTTTAGTGGTGAAGTAGAAGATATGCTCTTGCACCGCATCTTCCCACCAAAAGGCGAGAAGCAAACAACGGATGGCTTCACGGGTGAAACTCAGAATGCGACCCCTACACTTTACTACAAGTGGGGGAGCAGAGATGATAATAATGCCACGACTACCATGAGTAGCCAAGCGCCTCAAGTCTTAGACAATCAGGGCAATGTTTTGCAGTCAGCGGATGGCACGACTTATATTCGTCCAGAAGGGACCTATGTGGTGACCAGCAATGGCAATGACGTGCAAGTAGCCTTCACGCCAAATGCGGCCTTTTCTGGAACTGCTGAGGGAATCAACATTCGTTGGACTGACAGCAACGGCACCTCGACTGGTTGGAATTCTACTGATGCGTCTGACCCTAATAAGAATGACCAATTATCCACTATGGACGGTCGTTATGTGCCAACCGTTCGGAAGATTCCTAACTATGAAACGACTGGCATTCAAGGGCTAGATCAAAACAAAATGCTAGTCTTTAACGATGATGATAGCAGTGCGACTCCTGTCACACCAGACGCGTCCCGTCCTGCTAGCTTTGTGAATGCCAGTGGTCAGCCAGTAGTTGGTAACACAGTGCCTGCCATGGTCAATGGCCAGCAAGTCGGGACCTATGAATTGGATCCAAACACCGGCCAAGTGACTTTCAAGCCTAACAAAAACTTTTATGGCACGCCAGACCCAGTGGTGGTTCAAGTCAATGATACCGATGGTAAACCACACCGGGCGCGTTACCAACCTAAGGTAACCCAGGTGACGCCAACCAGCACCAATGCGGAGTCAACCGGCCTTCAAGGTCAGCCACAAAGTGGTAAGCCAAGCTTCAACCCAGGTGACCCACAAATCCCTATCGATATGAACAAAGCCATGACCTTTGAAAATGGGAAAGATACCTTGGAAGTGGCGAATGAAGGGACTTATACCATTAACGCAGATGGCTCCATTACCTTTAAGCCACTTAAGCAATTCACTGGCAAGGCGACTCCAGTGACGGTTAAACGTGTAGATGCTAATGGGACCGAAGTGACCGCTACTTATACACCTAACGTGACCAAGGTCACCCCAAGTAGCACACCAGCCACTTCATCAGGTCCTCAGGGTGTTCCACAAACAGGGACGCCAGTCTTCAAGGAAGGGGGATCCTGCGGTTCCAATCGACTACAGCAAGCAAATGACCTTTGACGATGGTCAAACTAAGAAGACGGTTGCCGGAGTTGGGGAATATACCATCAATTCAGATGGTTCCATTACCTTCACACCAGATAAGAAATATGTGGGGACACCAGCCCCAGTGACGGTCAAACGAGTTGACGAGAATGGTACAGAAGTCACCGCGACTTATACGCCTACCGTGACGGAAGTGACACCAAGAAGCACCAATGCTGTTTCAAGTGGCTTGCAAGGTCAACCACAAAGTGGCAAGCCGACCTTCACTCCGGGTGATCAGGCTGTGCCGATTGATATGACCAAAGATATGACTTTTGACGATGGTCAAACAACTAAGAAAGTGGATAAAGTCGGGACTTATGTCATTGAGTCAGACGGCACGATTACTTTCACGCCAGACAAGCAATACGTCGGGACACCAACTCCAGTCACAGTTAAACGTGTAGACACAAATGGGACAGAAGTGACGGCCACTTACACCCCAACAGTTACGCGAGTGACACCAAGAAGCACCAATGCGGAGTCAACCGGCTTGCAAGGTCAACCACAAAGTGGCAAGCCGACCTTCACCCCAGGTGATCAGGCTGTGCCAATTGATATGGCCCAACCAATGACCTTTGAAATGGGACGGATACTTTAGTTGTAGCCAATGAAGGAACTTATACCATCAATTCAGATGGCTCCATTACCTTCCAACCACTTAAGCAATTTACTGGCAAGGCGACTCCAGTGACGGTTAAACGCGTCGATACCAATGGCACGGAAGTGACTGCTACTTATACACCTAACGTAACCAAGGTAACGCCAACCAGCACCCCAGCCACATCAACTGGCGTTCAAGGTCAACCACAAAAGGGCACACCAACCTTTACTGAAGGGAACCCATTAGTACCACTTGATGATACGAAACCAATGACCTTCGAAGACGGTTCAAGCACGAAGAAAGTACCAAATGTCGGGACTTATGTCATTGAGTCTGATGGCTCTATTACCTTCACACCAGACAAGCAATTTGTCGGGACTCCAGCTCCAGTCACTGTCAAACGTGTAGACAAGAATGGGACACCGGTGACTGCTACTTATACTCCTACCGTGACTAAGGTAACACCAACTAGCATGCCTGCCACTTCAACAGGAGTCCAAGGTGTGCCACAAACCGGCAGCCCAGTCTTCACTCCAGGTGATCCATTGGTTCCAATTGATGCGGATAGCCCAATGACCTTCGAAGATGGCTCAAGTACTAAGACTGTGCCAAACGTCGGTATCTACACCATCAACCCAGATGGTTCCATCACCTTCACGCCAGATAAGCAATACGTAGGGACACCAGATCCTGTCACGGTCAAACGTGTCGACAAGAACGGTACACCAGTCACCGCAACCTACACCCCAACCGTAGCTAGAGTCACCCCAACAAGTAGTCCAGCTACTTCAACTGGTGTTCAAGGTCAACCACAAACCGGTACGCCAGTCTTCACCCCAGGTGATCCACTGGTTCCAATTGATGCGGATAGCCCAATGACCTTCGAGGATGGCTCAAGTACTAAGACTGTGCCAAACGTCGGTGTCTACACCATCAACCCAGATGGTTCCATTACCTTTACCCCAGACAAGCAATACGTAGGGACACCAGACCCAGTCACTGTTAAACGTGTGGACAAGAACGGTACACCAGTCACCGCAACTTATACCCCAACAGTAGCTAGAGTTACCCCAACAAGTAGTCCAGCTACTTCAACAGGTGTTCAAGGTCAACCACAAACAGGGACACCGGTCTTCACCCCCCTGGTGATCCACTGGTTCCAATCGATGCGGATAGCCCAATGACCTTCGAAGATGGCTCAAGCACTAAGACTGTGCCAAACGTCGGTGTCTACACCTTCAACCCAGATGGTTCTATCACCTTCACGCCAGACAAACAATTCGTGGGCAGTCCAGATCCAGTGACAGTTAAACGTGTCGATAAGAACGGTACGCCAGTCACCGCGACTTACACCCCAACTGTGACCAAGGTAACGCCAACCAGCACGCCAGCGACTTCAACTGGTGCGCAAGGTTACAAACAATCTGGTAAGCCAGTCTTCACGCCAGGTGCTTCGGTTGTGCCAATGGATGATACCGTGCCAATGACCTTCGAAGACGGCACCACCACTAAGACCGTCATCGGCGAAGGGGTCTACACCATCCAAGCAGATGGTTCCATCGAGTTTGTGCCAGAGAAGACCTTCACAGGCCAAGGTTCACAATTGACGGTTAAACGCGTGGACAAGAACGGCACGCCAGTGACGGCTACTTACCAAGCAACGGTTGTCCCAGTTAAGCCAGGTGCCAACGACGACTACTCTTCAGGCGTGGTTAACCAAGCCCAAACAGGTCAAGTTAAGTTTACGCCAGGTTCTGCCAAAATTGACGGCACTGAACAAAGCGTTGACTTAGTTCCAGGCAGCCTCAAGTTTGTGGTTAATGGCCAAGCCGTGGCTGACACCACTATTCCAGCTTTAGATGAAGCAGGCAAGCAAGTAGGGACCTACAGCTTAGCCCAAGACGGGACCGTGACCTTCACACCAAATCCAGGTTATGTCGGTCAACCAGTGCCAGCTCGTGTTCAAGCCACTGACGTCAACGGGACAACTGCTGAAGCGACTTATTCACCAGTGGTTAACGCTAGCGTGACAAGTGAGGGCATGAAGGGGCAAAGCCAAAGCAAGTTACCAGACTTCAAGGGTCAAGTGGATACCAAAGTTCCAGCATATCTTGAAGGTGGGGTCACTAGCGTGACTGTTCCTGGACAAGGAACTTACACCGTCAACCCTGAGACAGGGCAAGTGACCTTCACGCCAGAAGCAGACTTTGTTGGCCAGGCAAGTCCAATTACCGTTATCCGTCGTGATGTCAACGGGAAAGAACTGAAGATTCAGTACATCCCAACGGTTTACGGACAAGTGAAGACACAAGATACTACTTCAACCGGCTACCCAGGTGAAACAAACTGGGACGCCAGTCTTTGAAGGCGATGTGGATCTAACTATCCCAGCTACCTTCGAAAATGGTCAAACTGAATTAACCGTACCGGGAGAAGGGACTTATGTCCTTAACCCAGATGGTTCTGTGACCTTCACGCCAGAAGCCGGCTTCTTAGGCCAAGCAAGTGGTGTGACCGTGGTTCGGGTTGACCGCAATGGGCGCAAAGTGACGGCACAATATGTGCCAAGCGTTGTGCCAGTGCCGGTCGCTCCAAGTGAGCCAGAAGTGCAAACACAAGGGCTCTTACCAGCAACCGGTGAAGCCCCAGACTATAGCTTCTTCTCAGGTGTGGCCTTGACTATCTTAGCAAGTGTCGGCCTAGTTGCGACGCGCAAACGCCAAGCGACAGATGAAGACTAAAGCCTAGTCAGATAAGACAAGCCCCAGCTTTCAATTGAGAGCTGGGGCTTCTTATTTTGAAATTTAGGCTTGCATTCTGAGAAAAAAGGTGTATAATGAGAATCAAATGAGAGAAAAGGAGGGCATTCGCCATGACATTTACAGCAACTCAAAGTTGGCAAAGCTGGCATAGATAAGTTGTGTGTATGTTCTGGAACATAGATGCAACTTTTAGCGTGGTCTAAGATGCATCTATGTTGGCGAATTTGTTCCCGATCAGGAGATTAAGAGCCGCATAGTCGCTACTATGTGGCTCTTTTTGTATCTTAGCTAGCTTTGACTTTTGATCAGATAGATAAGCAAAATTAGAGGAGGAACCCCTTATGACGCAAGAATTAAGACAAGCACAAACAGGATTTTTCGGAGAATTTGGCGGCAGTTATGTGCCACCAGTTGTACAAGAGGCCCTGGACCAATTTAGCGGCGGCCTATGACCGCTACAAGGATGACCCAGAATTTCTGGCTGAATACCACCACTATCTCAAGGACTACTCAGGTCGCGAGACCCCACTCTACTATGCCGAGAGTTTGACCCAGCATTTGGGCGGGGCTAAGATTTACCTCAAGCGTGAAGACCTCAACCACTTGGGAGCCCACAAACTCAACAACGTCATCGGGCAAATCTTATTGGCTAAGCGCATGGGCAAGAAGAAGGTCATAGCTGAGACTGGCGCTGGCCAACATGGGGTGGCGACTGCGGCGGCTGCTGCCAAGTTTGGCATGGAATGCGATGTCTACATGGGCGCCTTGGATGTGGAGCGCCAACGCCTCAATGTCTTCCGCATGGAAATGCTAGGGGCCACCGTCCACGCCGTACAAGAAGGGGAGCGAACCCTCAAAGAAGCCGTTGACGCAGCCTTTGGCGCATGGATTCAAGGCATTGAGGATACCTTCTACGTCCTAGGTTCGGCTGTGGGCCCTCATCCTTATCCTTCCATGGTCAAGGACTTCCAGAAGGTCATTAGCCAAGAAGCTCGTCGTCAGATTCTGGAAAAAGAAGGGCGCCTGCCTGACATGGTCATTGCCTGTGTGGGTGGCGGCTCCAATGCCATCGGGGCCTTTGCTGAATTCTTACCTGATAGCCAGGTAGCCTTAGTGGGGGTTGAAGCAGCTGGCCATGGGCTCCAGACCGACCGTCATGCGGCGACCTTGACCCTGGGGACTGTCGGGGTGGTGGATGGTATGAAGACCTACGCGCTCTTCAATCAAGATGGCTCAGTGATGCCAGTCTATTCCATCTCGCCAGGGCTGGACTATCCAGGGGTAGGGCCAGAACATGCCTATCTCAAGGATGCAGGCCGGGCTCAGTATGTGCCAGCAACGGATGCCGAGGCTGTTCAGGCCCTCTTGCTCCTGACCCGTCTGGAAGGCATTATTCCAGCCATTGAGAGCTCTCACGCCCTAGCGGAAGTCATTAAGCGGGCCCCTCAAATGTCACCCGACCAAATCATTATCGTCATTGTCTCCGGTCGTGGGGACAAGGACGTGGCAGCCATTGCCGATTACCTTCAAGCTCATCCAGAACTCAAATTATAAGCTAAAAGAGACAGACCTGCTAAGGGGTCTGCCTCTTTTGCTGTGGGGCGATTAAGTCAAGAGGAGATGGGCTAGGCCAAGCGCTAAGATTCCAGCTGTCATCAGGGCCAATTTGCCGCCCAAATGGGCCAACCAGATGTGGAGGCTGAGCTTGACAAAGACTAGCAATCCCAGGACTAGCGAGAGGAGGGAGAGGGCTAGGAGCTTGATAGCGCGTGGAATTTGTAGCAAGCGGCTCATGGCTAGGACCTCCTAACTCTTGCTGGAGACAATCTTCTCGTAGCTACGCGAGGTAATCAAGAAGACTAGGAAGTAGAAGAGGGTGATGGCCAGGGCGGTGCCGATGGTTGGAAGCAAGATATCTTCTAGGCGCATAGCCGAAATCAAGCGCAGAATCAGGCTCATCATGTGATAGGCGCCCGCCAGGTGGAAGAGGGCCAAGATGATTGGCGCGAAGAAGACCACCGTGATTTGCTTGCGGATAGTTTTATGGATGGCTTGCTTGGTCAGGCCGACCTTCTGAAGGATTTCAAAGCGATCCGCGTCTTCCAGGCCTTCAGAAATTTGCTTGTAGTAGATAGTCAAGGCTAGGCCCAGTAGGAAGATAGCGGCTAGGAAGATACCGATGAAGAAGATAGAACCAATCATCTGCATGTAGGAGTCGCGGATTTCGGCCTTAATCAGGAAGGAAGCATTAACGGGAATGCCTTCATCAAAATGTACGTTCTTCAGCACTTCTTCAAGATGCTCGGCAGAAGCCAGTTGTTGGTCGTGGCTGGCCTGGCTATTGGCATAGACCGTGTAACGACTGATGAAGTTGGTGCCTACTAACTTGTCTTGGATGACGGACAGGTCCGACACGACTAAGAGGGTCCGGTGATCTACAAAGTTCATAGTGAAGTCTGGTGCTTTAGTCTCCAAGAGGTTAGAGGTCAGGTGTTCTTGAATCTGGAAGCTTTGGCCAGACACTTGGATCTCTTGATTCTTGCGATCGGCTGCGCTAGCTTGATTGTCGAACCAAAGGACTTGATTGGCTGCCAATTGATAGTTTTGGCCACTTAAGTGATTATAGTCTGCCAGGCTGATAATATTGAGGGTGGCGCTTTCCTTATCTGGATTATCATGTTTGACCATGCCTGTCTCGCTATCGACATGGACTTCTTGGGCTCTAAAATCATGGCCCTGAAATTTACCAATGACCTGGATGTAGTGGGTTTGATCCATGTCTACAAGGTCTAATTGATATTTCTGGCCAAATTGACTTAAGTTCTCTTCTAGCGTCTTGCTAGCGTCCCCACTAGGCAGTTGATAGGAGTAGTTGACGCTGAGATTGTAGTCATTAGGGTAGAAACGGTTAATGGCTGATTCGGTGCTAGGAAGAGGGAAATCCCCGCTGATAAGGTCACCAATGCCATGGTCGAGAGTAGGCAGATGGTGGCCAGTCCGACCCCATTTTTACGCATACGGAAGATCAGGTTAGAGGTAGAAATAAAGTTCTCAGGCTTATAGTAATAGGACTTGCGGCCTTTGAGGAGCTTGAGCAGGGTAATGGAGCCTGCCTGGAAGAGCAAGTAGGTCCCGCCTGTTACTAAGAGGACCGCCAGGAAGAAGACCATGATGGCAGCCAGGGCATTTTCAATGCTTAAGGCCAAGTAGTAGCCGTAGCCCATGAGGCCTAGGCCAATTAAGGCACTGAGCCAGGTAAAGCGGCCCTTCTTCTCCCCGCGTCGACTTTCGCGGACTAGCTGCAGGGGCTTGAGACGGAAAATCCGCCAGCTATTAATGACAATCAGGCTTAAATAGAGTAGGAAGATTAAAGCCAGGCAGGTCCACAAGTATTGGGGCTGGAACTTGGTATCCAATTCCAGGCTCAAATCCATAATCCGTTGATAGAGGGCCAGGATTAGGCGATTGACGAGGACGCCACTGGCAATCCCAACTAGGGCCGATAGGCCGCTGAAGACGGTGATTTCAATCCACATGAGGGAGAGCAGGTGGCGACGCTCAAGGCCTAGGATGCCGTAGAGCCCGTATTCCTTGGTTCTTTGCTTGAAGACGAAGCCGTTAGCATACCAGATAATAGCGGCCCCGGTAATAGCCAGGATAATCATGCCCAGAGCCAGAACGGTCACGATGGAAGGACCACCCCGCAGGCTAGACAGGCTAGGATTAAAGGCCAGGGTGATGAAGTTATAGAGGAGGGCCACCGAGGTCACGAAGGCTAGGGCGAAGGGCCCATAGAGACGGTAATTCTTGCGCAGGTTGGCTAGCGCTAAGGGAAAGAGTACTTTGCTCATCTTACTCACCTCGACTTGCCATGGCGGTCAGGGTGTCACTAATTTGTTGGAAGAAGGCGGTGTCGGTCTTGTCCCCGCGGAAGAGTTGGTGATAGAGAATGCCGTCGCGAATGAAGAGGACCCGCTTAGCCTTGCTGGCAGCAGTTGTTGAGTGGGTGACCATGAGGATGGTTTGCCCTTGGCGGTTAATGGCTTCGAACTGGTCCAGAATCATGGCCGAGGACTTGGAGTCTAGGGCTCCTGTCGGTTCGTCGGCTAATAAGAGAGAAGGTTGGGTGATAATGGCCCGACCAATGGCTACCCGCTGTTGTTGCCCGCCTGATAATTCATAGGGGAACTTATCTAAGAGGTCGCCAATGCCTAGCAGGTTAGCGACCGGCTTAACCCGGCTATCCATTTGCTTGGCAGGTTGGTTGGAGAGGACTAGGGGCAGGATCATGTTGTCCTTAACGGATAGGGTGTCTAAAAGGTTGAAGTCTTGGAAGACAAAGCCCAGTTCATTACGACGGAAGGCCGCCACATCGGCTTGCTTAATGGTAGTGGTGTCTTGGCCATTGAGATAGACCAGCCCCTTAGTTGGCTGATCTAAGAGGGCCAAGATATTGAGTAGGGTGGTCTTACCAGAACCTGATTCCCCCATAATGGCCACATATTCACCTGCTTCGATCGAAAAGTGAATATCCTTGAGGGCTTGGACGGCTTGGCCGCCAAATCGTGTATGATAAGTTTTTTGCACGTGTTGAACATCTAGTAAAGTCATGTCAGTCACTCCTTCTTGAGTTATTTGATAGTTTCATTATATAAAACCGGAAATTGCCTTACCTTAGCTTTGGCTTGCAATTTCCGGTTTAATCTTACATTATTGTCACTTTGGCAGTGACTGACTTAATCTTGGGCTAATTGGGCTTGATTCAGGTCCAATTGAACTTGAGTTCCTTGACCCACTTGGGACTTAAGAGTTAGACCGATTCCTAGGTTGGCCGCGATAGCCTTGCAGAGGTAGAGGCCCAGGCCAGAGGATTGTTGAGAAACACGGCCGTTAAAGCCCGTAAAACCACGCTCAAAGACCCGAGGAATGTCCTGGGCTTGGATACCAATGCCGGTGTCGGCAATAGTCAAGATACCCTCTTGGATACTAATCTTAATAGTCCCTTGCGGGGTGTATTTGATCGCGTTAGACAGGAGTTGCTCCAGAATCAGCTCCAGCCACTTGCGGTCGGTCACATAGACATAGTCCAGACCTTGCAATTCCAGGGTCAGGGGCTTATGGATAAAGAAGCTCGCGTATTTTTGACCACTTGATTAACCAGGTCCTGAATCTTGACCGATTCTATCTGCAAATCTTGGTGGAAGGTATCCATGCGCAGATAGTGTAAGACCAGGTCGACATATTGGCTAATCTTGAAGAGTTCCTGTTGCAGAAGGGGCCGAAGGGGACCCGTTGGATCCAGCTGCTCAACCAGGAGTTGAGCGGCCGACAGGGGTGTTTTGACCTGGTGGGCCCAGAGGGTATAGTAATCCAGTTGCTCATGGTAGTTGGCTTGATAGGCCTGTTGGGCTTGGAGTAGTTGGTGGTGAGCTTCTTGCAGACCCTGCCAGATGGTCTGCTCAGCCAAAGTGGAATTGGAGTCCTTAAGATGGTGCTGGTGATTGGTCAGCTGTAGTTCAACCCGTTGAATGTGGCGCCATTCCTTCCAGGCATCTAGGCCTGCCAGGATCACTTGTAAGACCAGGCTTAGAGTCAATATATAGAGGGCAAGGTCCTGGTATTGGGAAAAGGCAAAGGCCGAAATCAGCAGTAGACCGTCTTGTAAGAGGCTGCTGACTAGTAGCCAGCGGCGGTTGCGTAGCCAGGATAAGAAAGTTAGGCTTCATGAGCAGTCACCAGGCCGTAGCCAATTCCTTTCTTAGTGTGGATGAAGTCCTCTAGGCCCACGCCTTCTAATTTCTTACGGAGACGGGCCATGTTGACACTAAGGGTGTTGTCGTCGATGAAGACTTCACTAGACCAGAGTTCCTGCATGAGTTGGTCGCGGCTGACATAGTGGCCAGCTGAGGCGAAGAGGACCCGCAGAATCTGGAATTCGTTCTTAGTTAAATCCACCAAGTTGCCCTGGTAGTGGAGTTGGGTGGTCTTGAGATTGAGCATGGCCCCGTGATACTCGGAAAACTCTGTCTCGGCGGTCAGCTCATAGGCCCGACGCATGAGGCCTTGGATTTTTGCTACCAGGACCATGCTGTCAAAGGGCTTGGTAATGTAATCGTCTGCCCCCATATTGATGGACATGACGATTTCTGTGGCTTGGTCATGAGAGGACAGGAAGAGAATGGGGACATTGGAGACCTTGCGGATTTCCTGGCACCAGTAGTAGCCGTTAAAGAGCGGCAGGGTGATGTCCAGAATGACTAACTGGGGTGAGGTTTGCAGATAGAGGTCCAAAACCTTGTCAAATTCCTGGACGAGGATGACCTCATAGTGCCAGGTGGCCAGGATATTTTGGATGGATTGGGCGATAATAGGGTCGTCTTCGACCAGTAGAATCTTATACATGGGAGCCCTCCTTTGCTTCTATTATAGTGTAGCATAGGACGCCATAAGCGCCAAGTCTCAAGGGGGACAAGGAGAAATTTGCCAAAAAGTAGCTAAATTCTAAAATAAATAGGCAAAAAGACTTTACTTTTGGAACTTGTTCCATTATAGTATCAGAGTGGTAGATTAATTAAGAAAATGATTAAGATGCTTTGCTTTCTTCTTGATTATTTGAATGATGTAATCCATAAAAAAATAAGGAGGAAAGTCATGTTAAACGGTACAGTGAAATTCTTTAACGTCGATAAGGGCTTTGGCTTCATCTCAGGGCAAGACGGGGTCGATGTTTTTGTACATTTCTCGAATATCCAAGCGGAAGGTTTCAAGACCTTGAATGAAGGCCAAGCGGTCTCCTATGACGTCCAAGAAACATCGCGCGGTTTGCAGGCCATTAATGTGGTTGCTATCTAATTGATATAAGAAAAGGCTGGAAGCTCATTAGCTTCCAGCCTTTTGGTATTTTATAGCTTGCCTAAGTAGTAGCCCAGAGCGACACAGGCTAAGCCTAGAACTAGGCTGCTAGCCATGTAGAGCAGGGCTTGGGAATAGTGGCCCGCCTGCAGGAGTTTGAGATTCTCCAAGCTGAAGGTGGAGAAGGTGGTAAAGCCACCACAGAGACCGGTGATAAGTAGTAGCTGATCGCCCGGGAACCAGGCTTGGCGCCCTAAGCGCGCGCTCAACCAACCTATCAAGAAACTCCCAACTAAGTTGATGGCCCAAGTCTTGAAGGGAAAGCTGCCCTGATAAGGTAGGAGCCCCAGCAAATAGCGTAAAATAGCTCCCAAGGCGCCACCGACGCCGACTAATAGAAATTCCATGTTATCACCTCATGGCTAACAGTATAACAGACTACCGGGCTTGAGGAAAGAGCAAAAAAGACTGGGAGCTAGTCCCAGTCTTTTTAAACATTTATGGATTGACAACATATTCTAACATAACATCTTCTTCACCTTGGCCGTAATTGCCGGCGAAGTTAGGTGTGACTAAGGAGATGGTGCCATTCTTGTTGTTGAAGAGGTAGTAGGTATAACCGAATTGGCGCTCATTGCCATTGACAATGGCTTGAGGAATGAGGCGAGTGTTGACCTTGACCGTCCGGATACCAGAACCATCAGCCGAGTAGACCCGAATTTCTTTGGTTGGGCCGTCGACTACTTGGAAACGATAGGTGTTTTGCTTACTATCGTTGAGGTAGTTGAAGGACATGGTGTAGTTGGTGAATTCAAGGCTGTAATCACTTGGCGCATTGACAGCTTGTTTGTGATAGGTCAATGGGCTTAAGTTTTTGGTGTCCACCCGATAAGGGGCTTGATCAGCTGGTACGGCTTGGACAGTATTGTAGTCAGGTTTTTTGGTGCCAGACTCCACATACTCTACATAAGGAGTCGCTGGATCTGGTTTTTGAAGGGTATTTGAAGCTAATTTAGGGAAAGCCAGGGAAATGGTCCCAAATTTGTTATAGAAGAGGTAGAACTGGTGACCACGAATGGCTAGGCCATTGCTTGGGTCAGTATTAACTGTTACCCGAGTATTGACATAGATGGTCCGAATCCCTTCTTCAGGGTAAGCCGATTGCAGTTGAATGGTTTGGGTCGGAATTTGTTCGAAACTGACGGAGTATCTTGCAGAGTTAGAAATCAAGGTGCTGTTTGCAGCATCGAGTTGGAAGTTATCAGGGTTTTGTCCTAAATCTACATTTGGACGTCCATAGGTACGGTTGCCAAGATTCTCTACAGGTACTCCATAGATGTAATCATCTTGGGCGGATGCTTGGCTGAGAGGTAGGGTCAGTCCTAGCACCAAACCTAAGGCCAAAATAAGCTTAATAAATCGTCGCATTCTTATTACCTCCTTAATGCGAATTGAAAACGTATTTACCTTATGTTCCCATTATAAATTTCTAGTCAAATAGATTCAAGGAAAAAAAGTTGACTTTTTTTGCGTTTTTTTCTAATGTCTTTTTCTATGCAAAGGCTTGCTAAGGGTGCTATAATAGGAGTATCGATTATTTAAAACTCAGAATGGAGCGATTAAGACCATGTCAAAAACAATGGCGATTAACGCTGGTTCTTCAAGCTTGAAGTTCCAATTAATTGAAATGCCACAAGAAACGGTAGTTGCAAAAGGTTTGGTAGAACGGATTGGTTTGGATAACTCAATCTTTGCCATCGAATACGGCGACGACCAAAAATTTGAACTTGTAGAAGAGATTGCGACCCACGACCGGGCAGTTGAACTCTTATTCGAACACTTAACCGAATTAGGGATTGTCAAAGACTACCACGAAATCACCGGAGCAGGTCACCGTGTCGTAGCAGGGGGCGAACTCTTCAAGGAATCTGCCTTAATCAATGATGAGGTCATCCAACAAGTTGCCGACTTAGGCGAATTTGCACCGCTCCACAACCCAGCGGAAGCTGCGGTAATGCGCGCCTTCAAGGAACGTTTACCAGAAATCACCATGGCAGCTGTCTTCGATACTTCCTTCCATACAACCATGCCAGCGGTTAACTACCTCTACAGCTTACCATACGAGTACTATGAAAAATTCAAGGCTCGTAAATACGGGGCTCACGGGACTAGCCACCACTACGTAGCACGTCGCGCAGCTGAAATGATGGGCAAAGACATCAAAGACCTCAAGATTATTACCTGCCACTTAGGGAACGGGGCTTCTATCACCGCTGTAGACGGCGGGATCTCTGTTGATACTTCTATGGGCTTCACGCCATTAGCAGGTTTAACCATGGGTACTCGTACTGGGGATATTGACGCTTCCTTAGTCGCTTTCGTGATGCAAAAACTTGGCATTAGCGATGTAGATGAAATGGTTAACATCCTTAACAAGAAGTCAGGTCTCTTAGGGATCTCTGGCGTATCAAGCGATATGCGTGACATCTTATCAGCAGCTGGTGAAGGCAACGAACGTGCCCAATTAGCTCATGATATCTTCGTCAACCGTATCCAAAAATACATTGGTCAATACATTGCGGTCATGAACGGGGTAGATGCCATTGTCTTCACTGCCGGGATTGGGGAGAACTCTATCCAAATCCGTGAGGAAGTCATCAAAGGCATCACTACTTTCGGCTGTGACATTGATACTGAACGTAACAACACGCGTAAAGAAGCCATCATCTCACCAGAAGGTGCTAAGGTTACCGTCCTTAACGTACCAACTAACGAAGAAATGGAAATCGCTCGCGAAGTTGAGCGCCTAAAACAAGCTTAATAAGCGCATGACAAGGACTGGGCCGAGGTGCCCAGTCCTTTTTTTTGCCGCCATATCAGCAGGCAATTTGGCAGTTTTTATGATACCGATATCAATCGTAAAACTTTCCCTTTATGAGCTTTACTTTTAGACTTGAAAACGCTAATATATAAGTGTAAGTACGTGTTGGGATCTTCATGTCATTATTATTGATTGTCACTTTGCCAACTTGAGATTCCGACAACATGTGCGAAGGGTAGAGAGACAATTAGCACTTATAGAAAGGAGACACAAGATGAAAAAATTCTTGAGTTTTGAGTTCTGGCAAAAGTTCGGTAAAGCCCTCATGGTCGTTATTGCCGTTATGCCAGCAGCTGGTCTTATGATCAGTATCGGGAAAACCTTAGCGATTAGCTTTGGGTCTATTCCATTTTTAGTTACTACCGGTGGTGTCTTAGAAAACATCGGTTGGGCAATCATTGTTAACTTGCACATTCTCTTCGCGCTTGCGATCGGGGGGAACTGGGCTAAGGACCGTGCGGGCGGTGCCTTCGCAGCAGGTTTGGCCTTCATCCTCATTAACCGTATTACGGGTGCAGTCTTCAACGTGAGCGACAAGATGCTCTTAGATGAAGCTTCTACCACCCATACCTTATTTGGTACCCCAATCATGGTTAAAGGTTTCTTCACCAGCGTGTTGGGTGCACCTGCACTTAACATGGGGGTATTCGTTGGGATTATCTCAGGTTTCTTAGGGGCTAACGCCTACAACAAGTACTACAACTTCCGTAAGTTGCCTGATGCCTTGGCCTTCTTCAACGGGAAACGTTTCGTACCGTTTGTAATTATCTTATGGTCAGTGATTACTTCTTTAGTAATGGCAGTTGTATGGCCATTTATCCAAATCGGGATTAACAACTTTGGTCTCTGGATTGCGACTTCGCAAGACTCTGCACCAATTGTGTCACCATTTGTCTTCGGGACCTTGGAGCGTCTGCTCTTACCATTCGGTCTCCACCACATGTTAACGATCCCAATCAACTACACCGACTTAGGTGGGGTTTACCAAATCCTGTCTGGTGACAAGATTGGTGAAATCGTTCGCGGTCAAGACCCACTCTGGTTAGCATGGGCATCTGACTTAGCTCACTTCCGCAACATTGGCGACATGTCTCAAGTCGACTACATCTTGAAGAACTGGACTCCAGCTCGTTTCAAAGTAGGTCAAATGATTGGTTCTATGGGGACCCTCATGGGCTTGGCTTACGCTATGTACCGCAATGTGGACAAGGATAAAATGGCTGAATACCGCACCATGTTTATCTCTATCTGCTTGGCTGTCTTCTTAACAGGGGTAACCGAGCCAATCGAGTTCCTCTTCATGTTCGCCGCAATGCCATTATACTTGGTATATTCAGTGGTTCAAGGGGCATCCTTCGCTATGGCAGATATCTGGCCATTACGTGTTCACTCCTTCGGTTCTATCGAGCTCTTAACTCGTACACCAATGACTATTCAAGCAGGTTTGGCTATGGACTTAGTTCGCTTTGTCATCACGACTGTAGCCTTTGCGGTGATTATGTACTTCATCGCTGACTTCATGATTAGAAGTTTAACTTTGCAACTCCAGGCCGTAACGGTAACTACGATTCCGGTACAACTGACAGCAAAGATTCTGGTGAAGCAAAACCAGCTGATGAACAAGTAACCACCATCATTGAACTTTTAGGTGGTCGCGAAAACATCGTGGATGTTGACGCCTGCATGACCCGTCTACGTGTCTCTGTTAAGGATCAAAGCAAGGTTGGTTCTGAAGAAGCTTGGAAGAAAGCTGGTGCTATGGGCTTAGTCCTCAAAGACACTGGGGTACAAGCTATCTACGGTCCAAAAGCCGATGTCCTCAAATCAGACATCCAAGACGCTTTAAGTCATTAATCATTACAAAAAGGTTGAAAGAGTGGCTCGCACCACTCTTTGACCTTTTTTTCATAGGAGGTAAATTATGAAATTATTGGACCTCAATACCCATAGCTGGATTGAAGTGGAGCAGGAGCGCAAGCTAGGGGAGTTGATTGACTTTATTCTGGCAGGCGACTATGACCTGATTACCCTTCAAGAAGTCAATCAAACCATGACGGCGCCTCTCTGGGAGCCAGATGCTTACTTCTGTCCGGTGGCTAAGCAACGTTCCATTAAGGAAGATAACTTTGCCCGTCTCTTAGTAGAAGGCTTGCGCCAAGCTGGCAAGGCCTACTACTGGGCCTGGGCAGATGCCCACATTGGCTTTGATCGCTATGATGAGGGTGTGGCCATCTTGTCTAAGGAACCAATGCAGCCAGAAGCTTATTGGGTGTCTGCCATTCAAGACCGGACTGACTATCACACCCGAGTGCTCTTGCGGGCACAGACTCATATTGGCGAGCGAGCTCTGCAAGTAGCCAGCGGCCATTTCTCCTGGTGGGATCCTGACAGTGATATTAGCTTCGGCTACGAATGGAAGAAGACGGAAACCATCCTACGTGGCCATGCGGAGTTGCCACTGATTCTCATGGGCGACTTCAACAATCCGGCTGATAAACGTCAGGAAGGCTATGATTTGATTGTTGCCAGTGACCTTAAGCTCCAGGATGCTTTCCTAGTGGCTAAGGAAAAAGAGGGCGAGTTTACTGTCGAGAAAGCCATTGACGGCTGGGAAGGCAATGTGGACCATCTGCGAATTGACTTGGCCTTCTTGAGCCAAGACTTTGTGGTGGATAGCTACCGAGTTGTCTTAGACGGCCAGCGCGGTCCCGTCGTCAGCGACCACTTTGGTTTAGAGATTATCGCCCACTGGGCTTAAGAAAAAAAGCTAGAGGCTGAGATTCTTTGAATCTGGCCTCTTTTTGTTTTACTAGTAGGAGCTAGGAGTCCACTAGATTGGCCGGACACTGGAAAAAGTGCGGGAAACCGGGGAAAAGTCAGGAGCCAGTGGTCTACTCTAAAGAGTGGACCACTAGCTCAGCCGGAAACCAGGAAAAGGACGGAAAACCTGGGAAAAGCCGGGAGCTAGTGGTCCACTTTAAAGAGTGGACCACTAGCTTGGCCGGAAACTGGGAAAAAAGGCGGAAAGCCGGGAAAAAAAGCCGGGGAGCCAGTGACCCACTTTAAAGAGTGGACCACTAGCTCAGCTGGAAACTGGGAAAAAGGCGGGAAACCGGGGAGCCAATGGCCCACTAGCTTAGTCAGAAGCTGAGAAAAAGCCAGAAACTTCACCCAACAAAAAAGCGGCCGGCATTGCCGGTCGCTTATGACTTATTTAGTAGGTGACCAAGTTTTGATGACTGGCTCCACTTGGTTCTTGATGAAGGCGTCATCTGTGATATAAGAAACGACTGATATGACATAATATTTATCTTTTTTTGGTCATTTGGTGCGAAGACATAGTAGACGATTTGGCTGGATAAGTCGGGATTATCGTTTGGCCCATATTTTGCCTGAATCCTGATGGCTTCATCAGCAAAAGGCAATTTAGTCTTGGTAATTTCGATAAAGTATGGGGTCAGAGTGGAATTAACATGGGACACCTTGTCCAAAGCATGTAGCTCCACGTCACTGGATTTTTTTCATGAATGAAATCAGGTCTTCACGGTTATAAGGATCTAATTGCTCAAGGGTGACCACGACATCTTCGTTATTGCGGTCGTATTGAAGCAGTCTACCTTCATATTCTTCCTTGTATTTAGTCAACTCTTTAAAAATCTTCTGGGACATTGACCCAACCTGTTAGATCGCTCCCAACACGTTGGGACTTGCCTTCATTGTATACTTCTTTCTTAGCTTCTTCGCGCAGCTTAGAGATAGACTCAACGGAAGAAGTGTTGTCCTGCTGACTTTGTTCTTCGGCTAAGATAGCAGTTGGCGCTAAGCTAGTAGCCAAAGCCAAACTTAAGAGGACGCTTTTCAATAATTTTTTAGTCATGTGATTCATCCTTTCTACTAGTTGGCTGGCTTAGCTTGCCATTTTTCTAAGTGCTTAACTAAGTTTTTAAGGGATTCTTCATTAGAGCTGAAGAAGGTCAAGCGCACGATACGGTTGGCATCATCAGGATGGGCGAAGTCAATGATGACGGACCGGCTATCATCTGATTTGGTCACATCAATTTGATAAACATAACCAAAAGGTTTGCCTAGGTTAACAGGGACAGTTGTTACCTTTTTGCCATGGGCTTTGAAGGCGTAGACGGACATGTCATTGTGGGCCATATAGTCTAGCGGCTTGAGTTTCTTGAATTTTTCAGGCAGGTCGCCTTCTTTGACGTCTTGGATATCGATGTAGAGTTCTTCTTTGTTTTCTTTGTCAATATAGTGAATCGTTTTGTCCGTGGTATCAGCTTTTTGTTCTTGGAAATTACCAGGAAGGTTGAAGTAGCCGGCATTAGGGAGCCCTACTTGAACTGATTTAGCTTGGGATTCGTTAGATTTTTTGAAAAATGAGTTTTTGCTTGATTCCTTGGCAGATTCTTGGCTGGTGCTACTTGCAGCACTTGATTCAGTAGCTTGAGCCACTGTAGTTAAGGCTAAATGACCGGCCAAGACTAGGCTAGCCAAAGCTAATAGAGGGATAGATCGTTTCATTGGAAACTCCTTTCGTTGACTTACTTGGTATCAGACCAAGTTTTGGTGAGGGTTGGTAGTAATTTGTCGATGCTGTCCTTATCAAAGTTGTAGACGCGGATCAAAAGCAATTTGGCGCCTGTGCTAGCAGGGGCGACATTATAATTCATGAGGGTAGGGACTTTTTTGCCATCCATTTCAAGTAGGATGGTGGCCGTGAGCGTCATACCTGCTTTAGGATCATCGGCCTTGATTCGGTCGACAGCGACATAGCCGGCATTGCGCTTACCCATTTCTTCACCCAGATAGCCCATGGTATAGAGGTAGACGTCTGAGTTGTCAGGGGCATCTGCCACTGGCTGATGAGGATCCAGGGAACGCAAGATGACCGTAATGCTGCCGTCGGCATTGGCCCATTCCTTGTATTTTTCCTCGTCCTTGGTCTGGCTAAAGTCAGCCGGAATGGTGACATAGCCCATGGTGTCCGTCCCCACGCGTTGGGTTTGGTCCATGTTGAGGGTTGGAGCCGCAGGCGCTTTATTATCTTGAGCGCCTACACTGCTTGGCGTCAGGCCAGCCAGTCCCATTAAGACCAAGGTCAGGCTAATCAGGAGGCCACGCCAGAATTTATTTCTAAGTTTCATGGTCAGGCTCCTTTCTATTCATACTTGGTTGGGGACCAGGTAAACATAATAGGGGCTAATTTATCTATGGCCGCCCGGTCAGGTCCGGTGATGGTCAGTAGAATGACATCTTCCTTATTGTTAAGGCGGAGATAGTAGAAGGTAGATTCTGACCGGTCAGGTAGGGTAGTCGCGACATGGTAGAAGGTCAAATTATTGACGGTCGCAAATTCTCCCATATTGTTGCTACCACCTTCACCAATTCGCTCGCGCAAATTGAGGAAGCCAATCCAATAGACGGGTGACAGGTCTTTGAAGTCTTGAGGAATTTTGTCGTCGGTCGGCGCCTTGACATCGCGAATGCCCCAGACGATTTCTTGGCCGCTAGCTTCATCGCGGAAGCGGTAGGCTTATTCGTCCTTGCTTTGGCCTTCGACTGGTACAAAGCGTAGAGGAATTTGCAGATAGCCGGCATCTTCATTGCCATAAACCGCCGTTTTTTCACCGAAAATGTTTTTATCTTCGGCAGTTGGTGGGGGTGAATTGCTCTCTTGGGCATGAGCTGTCCCTGGGAGACCAGCTGTTAGGAGGCAGAGACTAAGTCCGGATAGTAGAAGTTTCCGGAGCCATTTATGACTCATAATCATCTTCCTTTCTCTAGCAAGTACCAAGCTTTCTTAAGATGGAACTTGACTATGCAACTATTATACCACTCTTTGAAAAGGGCTTCAAATCATGTCCTATAAGGGAAATGGTCATAAAAATAGCCCACCTCAAGTCAAGCACTTAGGTGGGCTATCTATCGAAATTATTTCATAAAGCGAGTCAGAACCAAGCTTAAGACGGCACTGAGGATGGAGACTAGGATGAGGAGACCCAACAACCATTCAAATTGCTTGAGCACTACTAAGACAATCCCCAAGAGAGCCAGACAGGCATAGGCCACGCTAAGAATGACGATTTCCCGATGGGAACTTAATTCTAAGAGTGTGACAATGTGGTCGCGGAACCAGTAGAGATAGCCGGCAAAAATCAGCAGACAGATAGGAATAAGGCTGAATAGGGCAGACATGAGAATCACCTACTTTTTCTTTTTCTTGAGAACTTGGCTTTTGAGTCTTGGACTGACTTGCTTGCTTGAAATTGGGGGCAGGGGATTCTGGCGTAAGGCCAGGAAGATCAGAATCTGGCGTAGGGCTTCATAGGCGATGGCCAGAGCTAGCAGAATTTCGAGGACCAGGGATTGGCTCACTCGTTGGCTAATTCCAATCAGAACGGCCAATAGGACAAAGACGAAAAGGCTGATGTTGACCTTGAGCTTGGACAAGTCAAAGCGTTTGTAGAAGGTTGGATAGACCGGAAGGTCAGCAGTCAGACTTTTCCAGTCAGCTCTTGGCGTCAACTTGGTCAGGTAGTACCAGGTCATGAGGCCATAGAGACCGGCGCAAATGGCCAAATTGAGCCAGATGGAGCTATCAGGCGCTAGCGAAATCATGGCAAAGACAACCAGAATTAAGAAGTTACGATGATGGCAGGCTAGGTAGATGGGGCGCTTTTGCTCTGGAATTAAGGCAAAGGCCTGACGCTGGGCGTCGAATAAATAGAGGGCTTGTTGCTTGTCATTAAATAATTCATTAAACATATAGCGAGTCCTTTCCTCTCTCTCTACTTCTATTATATGCCCCTTTTCATTTTCTTACAAGAGGGCAAGGAATAGAAAAAGGACAGGAAGCTACTTCCTGTCCGGGGGGGAATCTAAATTATTCTTCTAGATAGGCTTGTTGTTCGTTGGAGATCGCCATGAGCTTATCACGCAACTGACCTTCCATAAGCTGGAGTTCCTGTTCGGCGATTTGACGTTGACGACGTCCTTCGCGTTGGATTTCCAATGTTTGTTCGATGGTTTCAATCAAACTGTTTTGAGTATGTTGTAAGGTCTCGATATCGATCACACCTCGTTCGGATTCGCGGGCTGTGTCGATAGCCGATTGTTTGAGCATGTCGGCATTACGTTTGAGCAAGTCGTTTGTGGTTTGGGAGACTTGGCGTTGGCTAACCGCGGCATTTTGCTGGCGGAGTAGGGTCAAGGCAATCATGACCTGGTTCTCCCAGAGCGGAATGGCCGTGTGGACGGAGACTTGGATCTTCTCGGCTAGGGCCTGGTTGGTGTTTTGGATCATACGGATTTGTGGCGCTTGTTGGACCGTCATTTGGCGGGTTAAGCGCAGGTCGTGGGTCCGTTTGTCCAAGCGGTCTAGGAATTGGTTGAGGTCGTTGACGGTTTGAACGTCCATTTGGTCACCGGAAGCCTTGGCCTTTTCGATAGCCGCGGGGATAATCTCTTCTTGTAACTCCTGCATCTTAAGCTCGCCGGCTGCGATGTAGATGTTAAGGGCTTCGAAGTAGTCCTTGTTCTTCTGATAGAGCTGTTCCAACATGAGGTTGTCGTTGAGCAGCTCATTCTTCTCTCGTTCTAGGCGGATAGCCACGCGGTCAATGGCTGTGCCAATCTTCTGGTAGCGGGCTTGGGTTTCTGCAATGGAAGCCTTAATCTTACCAAAGAATTTTTGGAAGATATTAGGAGAGGCCGTTAAGTCACGCGGGTTAGAAGATTCCAGTTGGTGCATGAGGTCGGTTAGGACGTCGGCAATTTCACCTGTATCCTTGAGTTGGACCTTGTTGAGCATGCCATGGGAGAATTCGCTCAGTTTCTTCTGGGCATTGGAGCCGTAGGCGATGACGGCACTCATATTCTGCTCGTCAATCTGCTTAGCCAAATCATAGGCCTGTTGTTGGCGATGCTCTGGCAGGCGGTCGATTAGCTTTTCAGTGGTAACAGCCCGCTTAGCCATCATCTCCGCATCCACTAGGTCATTGCGAGGGGAGGCAGGGCTAGGCGCCTCTTCTAGGTCGAAGGGATTATCCAGCAAGTCTTCTACCGTACTGGTTTTAGGTGTTTGGGCTTGCATTTCTTCAAATAAATCGGGACGTTGTGACATTAGGCTTCATCCTTTCCAAGATTAATGATATCTTCAACACTTTCATCTGACTGGAGCGCTTCTTGGCTCTTAAGGGTACGATTGGCTACATAGAGTTCATCTTCCATGGCCTTGAGATCTTCCTGGTGGAAGTTGACATAGGCATCGTTAATGGATTGGCAGAGCTTCTCAATAGTGGCCGCTGATTTTTCTAAAATCATGTAGGTTTGCTTGTTCTTGGCAACGTGGCCGTTAATTTCATTATACTTCTTAAGAATGTCTTCTAGGGAAGGCAGGTACTTATAGAGGAAGTCACTGGCTTCGACTAGGCGTTTAGGCTGGTTGACGATGTCTTTGAAGTAGTTTTGGCAGACCTTGACGGTATTGTATCGAACCTCTAGGGTGCGGAGCTTAGCGTTTTGGTTGAATTCGCGCTCGATGCTTTGAATTTGAGGTTTGGCAGTAGCCAGTTGTTCACGTAGGAATTGAATTTCTTGATCTGATAAGCCTGCTTGGCGGTAGTGTTGGACCTTGTTACTGCTTGTGTGAGGGACACCTGTCTTATATGGGGCTTCCTCGCTAGGTCCGGCAAACTTGGCCAGAACCACCAAGCCGGTCACACAGGCCAAGCCGAAGAGCTCTAGGAAGATGAGAGCGAAGATCCATTCAAAGTCCATGTGTTGGCCTGAGACAATGGCATTGACAGCCAGAATGGTGCAGGCAATGCCAATATAGAAGAAGTAGCGGACCCAGTCAGCAGGTTTGAGCTTATTAATCTGCTGGAAGCCAGTGGCTAGGATCAGAAGGCCCAGTCCATAGAGGACGAAAGCCAGGACTAGACGTGTGGCTAAGCCATAGCCTCCTCCAAATAAGTTCTTGAATAGGAAATTCAAGACGAAGAGTAGGCCGATGCCAAGACCGGCACGACGTTGAATACTTTTTTTATATGCTGCCAAACGGCTGGAGAAATCTAAGTTTCGATAGGCTAGGTGGAGGACAAGGGAAGTGATAATCAAAGGGCTAACAATGATTAATTGACCTGGTAACCACATATTCAAAACCTCCTTATTCGTTTTACTGTCTCTATTGTAGCACAGGTCTTGGACTTGTGTATCGGACTTGAGGCCTATTTTTAAGTAAGACTTAAGCCGTGGCCTTTTTCTTGCTTTATGGCAGGGGAGAGGCTATGCTAGAGTCAAGTAGTAAAAGGAGGTCTGCTCTATGAAAATTGCAGCCAATGAAGTCAGCTTTAATCAATCATCCCGCATGGTGTCGACCCAGTTAATCTTTGATGGCGTCATTCTGCAAACCTACCTTAATCAGGTAAGATTGGACCAAGGCCAGGTGGTCGAGCGTGAGCTTATCCATAAAAAACCGGCGGTAGCCATTCTAGCCGTCACGACTGAAGACAAGGTCCTCTTAGTCAAGCAGTACCGGGCGGCAATCGATTCTGATACCTATGAAATTCCAGCTGGTATTCTGGATAAAGGCGATCAGGACCAGCCCCTAGAAGGTGCCAAGCGTGAGTTGGAAGAAGAAACCACCTATCAGGCAGCCCACTGGCAGAATCTGGGCGACTTCTATGCCTCACCAGGCTTCCTAGACGAGAAGTTAACCCTCTATTATGCCCATGGTCTGGTCTCAGTCGAGAATCCACTGCCTCAGGATGATGATGAGGGCATTGAACTCTTTGAAATGACCCGTCAGCAAGTCCAAGAGCTATTGGACCGAGGCCAAATTATTGACCTTAAGACCCTCTACGCGCTCCAACTATGGTTAGGAGGAGGTGGCTTGCATGCCTGAGACCGAAACGCGCATGTCCCGCTACCACGGCAAGGACAAGCACCGTCGGGAATATGAAGACTATGTCAAGGGAGGCGCCAGCCAAGAAAGCAAACAAGCAGATTGGCCAGCCCTAGAAGACCAAGACCAGGACTTGGGCCAAACTCAGGTCTACTCTAGTAAGAATTGGCAAGAAGATCCCTATGCCTATCATGAAGTGGAGGAAATCCCGCAAGCGTCCCATTATCAAGACTATTCCGCTTATGAAGATTCATCTTATGGGACTGAGACCTACCAGGATGAGAGCTACGACTATGATGCGCATCAGGCCTATGTGGCTTATGACGAAAATGACGAATATGACGAATACGAAGAAGAGCCCGCGCCTGCTAGCAAGCCCTCTAAAGTCAAGGGACCTTATAGCCTGCGACTGGATCGTTTCCTTAATAATGCCCTGATACTGGTAGCTGTCTTGCTACTCATTGTCATGGTGATCATGTTTGTATTTTAATGAGAAGAAGGAGTTAATCTATGAAAATCGGACTTATTGGCGCCATGGAAGAAGAAATCCGCCTGCTTAAACAAGCCCTCCAGCAGGAATCAGAGCAAGTTGTGGCTGGCTACACCTTCTGCCAAGGGCAACTCTCTGGCCAGGACGTCGTCTTGGTCCAATCCGGGATTGGGAAGGTCAATGCCGCCATGACGGTGACCTTGCTCAAGCAGCTTTTTGACGTGGACCTAGTCATCAACACCGGGAGCGCCGGCGCCCTGGGCCACGGCCTCAAGGTAGGGGACGTGGTGGTAGCAGATCAACTGCGCCATCATGATGCGGATGTGACAGCATTTGGCTATCAAATCGGCCAAATGGCGGGCATGCCAGCAGCCTATGAGACCCACTCAGCCTTATCAGACTTGGCAGCCCAACTCTACCAAGCCAAGGGCAAGCAGGTCTATCGGGGCCTGATTGTCTCAGGCGATGCCTTCGTGGCGGGGCCAAGTCAACAGGCTCCAATTAAGGCTAATTTCCCTCAAGCCTTAGCCTGTGAAATGGAGTCGGCCGCCATCGCCCAAGCAGCCTATGTGCTGGGGATTCCTTGTGTTGTCATTCGGGCCATCTCAGACTCTGCCGATGATCAGGCTAATATCACTTTCGATGAGTTTATTCTCTTAGCTGGTAAGGAATCTGCTAACTTGGTCATGGAACTCTTGGAGCGTATGGGAGAGGTTATTTAATGAAACGATGTGATTGGGCCACCAAGCATGCTTTAGAGACTCACTATCATGACACCGAATGGGGCGTGCCCTCTTATGACGACCATTATCTTTTTAAGATGCTGGTCCTTGAAGGTATGCAAGCTGGCCTCAGCTGGTTAACCATTTTGTCTAAGATGGAGACTCTCTGCCAAGCCTATGATGATTTTGTGCCTCAAGTAGTGGCCGAGTATGATGAAGCCAAATGGGAGGCCTTGTTAGCCGATCCTGGTGTGGTACGTAATCGCCTGAAGATTAAGGCCGTCACCACCAATGCCAAGCCTATTTGGCGGTCTCTAAGGAGTTTGGTTCTTTTTCCAACTATATTTGGAGCTTTGTCCAGGGTCAGCCCCTTATCAATCACTGGACTTCAATAGACCAGGTGCCAGCCAAGTCAGACTTGTCGGATAAGCTAAGTAAAGACCTGCAGAAGCGGGGCTTCAAGTTCGTGGGCTCCACCACGGTTTATGCCTTTATGCAGGCAGTCGGAATCGTGAATGACCACCTAGAGTCTTGTGACTTTAAATAGGAGCAGCTAGGCTAAAATATTTGCGCGACAAGACTTGTCAGGGCCAAAAGAATTTGCTATAATCGTAAGAGTGTAAAATAATGCAGCATAAAAAAGGAAAGCGCGTCAACAGTTGATTGCCCCTTAGGGGGTAGGTTAGTAACTGCGGCTGCAGAAAAGCGAACGCCTCACATCACCTGCACGCATTCGGTTTTTTTAGGATTATTTTACTCCAAACAAAAAAATCTATTTTATTGGAGGAATTCAAGAATGTCTCGTTACACAGGTCCATCTTGGAAATTATCTCGCCGCTTAGGGCATCTCATTATCTGAAACTGGTAAAGAGTTAGCACGTCGTAACTACGCACCAGGTCAACACGGCAACCAACGTAAGAAAAATCTCTGAGTATGGTTTGCAATTACAAGAAAAAAACAAAAAAATTACGCCACACTTACGGCATGAACGAGCGTCAATTCGCGACCTTGTTCCGCAAAGCTGGTAAGATCAAAACCGGTAAACACGGTGAAAAACTTCATGGCTTTATTGGAAACTCGTTTGGACAACTTGGTATACCGTTTAGGTTTTGCTACCACTCGTCGTCAAGCTCGTCAATTAGTAAACCACGGTCACGTGACTGTTGACGGCAAGCGTGTGGACATTCCTTCTTACTTGGTAACACCAGGTCAAGTGATTGGTTTGCGTGAATCTTCTCGCGACTTAGCAATCATCAAGGAAGCTTTGGAAAACACTGTTTCTCGTTTAGACTTCGTTTCTTACGATGCAGCTGCTTTCGAAGGGACTTTGACTCGCTTACCAGAACGTAGCGAACTCAACGCTGAAATCGACGAAGCCCTCGTCGTTGAATACTACAACAAATTAGGCTAAGCCTAGATTCAAAACACTCCAAATGATGGACAAAACAGTCCTACTTTTGGGGTGTTTATTGGTCTTAAGTAATGAGACTTTCTGATTGCAACGAACTTTAAATTTAATTAGAGCTGCTAAATAAAAAAATATTTGTGTATCAACGAATTTATATTTTTTTAGACAAATATACAGGAGGATGAAGATAGGGATTTTTCTGAAAAGAGAAATCTTTTCAAACTTTTTAAAGATAAGTTTGATTCTGTAGATGGTATAGTTGATCATTTTGATTGTATAATATACTAAGCTACATCTTTTCCCCTATTTTTAAAAGTGATGTTTGTATCAAAGTTGCCTTTTTATATTGAATTGATTGTGTCAGTGTATTTAGAAATAATTTTTGGGGGATAGTGATAACTTTATCAAATTTGAAGCAATACTATACTATATCAGCCAAATATTACACTATTATCTGAATACAATAAGGAATTTAGGAAGTATAATTTGTTAATAGATTTGATAGACGTGAAAAGAGAGTATACTAAAAATAGCTCAGTGTAGTGTCATACTCGTATTAAGGAGAGGATAATATGGTGGAGTTTTATGATAAAATAAAAGTTGATAATAAATCATTTTCAATAATTGAATACTATTATCATACAGATCAGTCCTGGGCTTCTAGTAATATATATAGTCATAATTACCAAATTTTTAAAAGCAAAAACATTCTGATGGCGAAAGTAAGATAGAAGCATTTAAGAATAAAAAAAGGGAAATTACAGTTTGTTTTGAAGGGAAGAGATTAAGAGGTGAAGCAACAAAATGGAAAAAAATTTTTGGGAATTTACAGTCCTAAAGAAGGTATATTGACCGGTTTAATTAGTACGATTTTAAAAGAAGAGGAAGATGAAACTGATGATGTGGGTTAAAAAAATATACAAATCATATTATTTGTATGCGGGATTAGCTGCTATTCTGCTTCTGTATAAGATTTACAGTATCTCCCCTTCTTTACTACCTAATATTTTCGACTTGTTTGGTCAAATTGTGATTGCATTTATGTCGTATTTTTCTAGCAAAAAAACGTCTCGAAATCTGAACTAAAAACGAAGAAAAAAAGTGAAACTTGAATTATTACATAAGCAGAAAGTAATGCTTCAACAAATTAGAAGAGAGCTCAATTTCAATGTAAATATGCTGCTAGCTACTGCAGATGTTAAACATATTCAAGATGTTATGCTAAATATAGAAGATTCAGTTGGGATTCAGTACTTATGTAAATTGGATGTGCGAAGAAATCTCAACATTAAACTCTCAAAAAGCATATATTGCATTAAGGGTTATAAAGACATATTGGCATAATGTTGAATTTGAAGAATTCCAACTGAATGCTAAAAAGGTGGCAGAGTATAAAAAAAGTGCGTTAATAGATATTGATTCTGAAATAGAAAAATATGTCTAAATGAGAGTGCAATGCGTATTTAAACTGTTGTATATGGAGATACCCTATGAAATCTATAACCCTTGAGTTAAGTCGAAAATACCAGATTAAAAAAATGAAAGCAACTTACGCCGACTACCTGCTAGATCCGGTGCCTCATAGTGAATTCCGCGCCCAAGTGGACGGGGTCACCATTACAGCCTATGCCAGTGGTAAGGTCCTCTTCCAGGGCAAGGATGTGGAAGCTCAGGTAGCCCGTTGGCAGGGCCAGGCGACTTCGGCGCTGGCTAGCAAAGTGAGTTCTGGCTCAAGCCAGGCCAAAGCAGCCAAGCACGACCACCTGCCTAATGATTTCGCCAATTGGACCATTATTGGCAGTGACGAGGTGGGCAATGGCTCCTACTTTGGGGCTTTGACGGTCTGCGCAGTCTACCTAGATGCCGGCGACCGGGCCAAGATCGAAGGCTTGGGTGTTAAGGATTCTAAGCTCCTGTCGGATGCCCAGATTCTGGAATTAGCCCCTAAGTTACGTCAAGTTCTGACCCATGAGCTGACTATTTGCTCGCCCGCCAAGTATAATGAGGCCAATAAGACCCGCAATGCCAATGCCATCAAGGTCAGCCTCCATAACTTCACCATTCAGAAGCTCTTGGCTAAGTTGTCTGCTCGCCAGAAGTTGGCCCTGCAAGGGGTTCTGATTGATGAGTTTACCAGTCCTCAGAACTATTTTTAACTATCTTAAGAAGGAAGCTCATCCCCTGACCAAGGGCCTCTATTTCGCTGAGAAGGGGGAGAGTGCCCACTTGGCAGTGGCCTGTGCTTCTATTATCGCCCGGGCCTGGTTCCTGGAGTCCCTGACCACCTTCGGGGCGCCTTATGATGTGGTCCTGCCATCAGGGGCAGGTGCCAATGTGGATGCTTTTGCGGCCAAGCTCATTAAAAAGTTTGGACCTGATGTCTTAAGAGAAACGGCCAAGCTCCACTTCAAGAATACGGAAAAGGCCCTGGCCCTAGCGCGCAAGCTTAAGTAGGAAAAGAATAGCGACCTGTTTACTAGCCAAGTAAGCAGGTCGCTTTTATTTCTTAGTTATTAACCGGATGGGGCGCTGCCTTGGGATGCAGGGAGACCCAAACAACGGCCGCGATAATGA
>BNJV01001589.1_pt1 | contig 31813 bp, 31 predicted proteins | sample 8540591 | NCBI WGS metagenome assembly BNJV01 (sample SAMD00202457, study PRJDB9452) | human saliva metagenome | host: Homo sapiens | reverse complement strand
GTTAATATTGCTTATTAGGAATTGCTCCTTTCCCACCCATTATTTGATTTCAGATTGCACAGCCCAGCCGACGTGCAATTCTACTTGTTCAACGGTGTTTGATCGTTAGACCTGCTGCAGCTGGAATGGCTATTCAGAAAGTCTTTCTTGTTGTTTTTTGCAGTTTCTTGAGATAAGCGCCACGAAGCTCAAAGTACAAACTTTTTTGATTTTCCAGTTCTGGTGTCCCTCTCCCTTATTCCGCTTCACGCCTCACGTAAAACAGAACTGGCATTAACTGGCACCCAGGGCGAAAAGACGAAGTATTTACGCAACTTCAGAAACAGCCGCGATTAACATTACTACCACGTTTGCACTGGTGCTACCCATTTCAGGTGCCCCTTTACCAGAACCCATACGTGGGCACCAGAAGGCTTTTTAGCAGTGGCGATTTGTGTGTAAAGATCTTGATCCAAACCTGTCATCACCTGGCTGCTCATAACGAGTCGTTGCAACATGAGCAGCCTGATTTGACGGTTTGCATCCAGTAATAGTTGTAGCTTGAAGACCGTGGCCCACCGAATGAGGGCTTCTTTACCACCTTAGCCTCACCCTCCGCGCATTTCCACTGGAACGGCCGGACGGGTGTTTAATACGTTTAGTACTAACATTTGTATATTTGCCCTTTTGAGGCTTTCCTTCTTTATTGAGCCAGAAGAACTTCCACGGTATCCAAACCTTAACACCAAGCGTTTGTACGTAAGCGCAGTCAGCTTCTTCCCAAGCGTAATCGATATCAGCGCTGAAGTGTGGCGAACTGTACCGCCAGGCATCCTTCTGTAATGGGCGATATCTGCAACTGTCCAGAAACGTGACCCGTGATACTTGAGTTTTGACCTGCCCAGCACGCATTGCATCGTTGGATAGCTTGTTTTAGCACGACGGAAAGCGCAACACGTTGCTCGTTACTACAATGTTTCACCCAACAAGGGAGCGTCCAAATCAGGTTTTGATTTCAATCGACGTTACGTACTAGCTTCAGTCACATCGGCGGTTGAGCGAAGAGCGTCAAACGTTTGATCCACTTTTACGATAAATACATACCCGGTTTAGTAGTGCAGAAGTGAACATGGTCTTTGTTTACAGTAATGTCTGATTAAGAAGAAACTGAAGCGTCGCAAGTTCTTTTTTTTTTTGAATGAATTTATGGATTGCCAAAATCTTCGTGAAGGTAACTATGTATTCGTAAGCATACCATTTCGCATCCCAGTCACGGATGATCCTGGTCATCGCATACCAAATGGAATTGATGTGTACTTTTTGACCCACGAGCTACCTCCCCTTATTTTCTGACACAAAATCATAAAGCCAGATGAGCTAGGCGGTTTGTTGATTGCAGAAGCTGAACCTTCGCACGGACGGAGAAACGTTTCATTATGGTCTGCTTCAGGAATGTTCTCTCAGATACTACCAGTTACTTTTTCCCAAACCAAAGTTGTTTTCAGCAGATAGTAGAGTTAAAGAGTTCTAACAATGCGTGCTGCTTGTTTGAGTGAATTTCAAGATCATGATCAAAACTGCGCATCCCATGAGCTTACGTCCTGTTATGCCGCAAAAACCATCCGTTCAGGACCTACCATGTCCTCGGATGGAACAGGTGTTACGTTCATATCATAAACTGCGATAGTGTATCCGATGAAACTTGGAAAATCGTTGAACGACGTACCAAGTTTTCACCATTTTTCTTTCGTTAGCCTGCTTGAGCTTCAACTTTTCATCAATGCTCATCGACGAAAGCACTATCCTTTTTTGTAAGACCGCCGTCCCATTTTGTAGAAGTTTTCCTTTTAAATTGAATAAATGTACTTACAGCGGTTTGCAATTTGGCAGAAGCGCTAGCACTGAGTTGGAAAGATGCGTGCTAAGGACTAAATTATTTTCGTTACGACGACGAACGGGATAAGTTTGTCACAGATTTCAGCTTTCTAGCTACGAGGTTTCCGGCACAAGCGCAGGTTTACCGGTGGAGTAGATGGCGCTTACGTCCAACTGCTTACCTTTACCACCACCACCGGTGTGGTGATCAGCAATGGCCAGAACCACGAACTGCTGTTAAGCGAATACCTTCCATGATTACGCCGCGGGCTTTACTGGCTGATAAGGATTGTTGTTCGTTACCACACTGATACATCGACATGTACCAAGAACTGACGAACTTCTGTGGCCAGATTGAAGACGAACAAGTACGTATTTACCTCTTTGACCCAAACTTGAGCAGAAGCACCATGGCGCGTGATAAGTTCAGCAACTCATCGGCTGCATCAACAGTTGTCATACGACTGCCCAACTGGATGTGTGCAAGTGGAAGAGCTGTTACCATCTTTGATATCCGTGATCTGGACTCTGGAAACGACATTGCTGACCTACTCAAGACCCTGAAAGATGATGTAAGCTTTAAACCCCGTCAGTGTAGTGTACAAGAAGCGATGCTTGCAGTATTGGTTTGACTGAGCCTGAATTGTTTTAACAACTGTCGCACGCCATCTTATGTTTTAGTCAATCAAACGTAGTGACGTTTATAAATCTCGCCACCCAGATGCACAGTGATGCTGACCGTTGTTGTTACGACCAGTTTGTTCTTTAAGAGAAACAAGCAATGACTTTTCAGGAGTGCTTGTAGTATTTTCAAGAAATCCAAAGAAGTCATGTTACGACGGCCATTTGTCGTTGGTTTATAACCCACACTCACGTTACCCCTCCTTTTGATTATTCAGCCTACGTGCGCTAACCTGATTTTGCTTTAGGTAACCGTCAAGATGATGATAGCTTTTTTTGTTTTTATGAAAACCAGTGTAACGTCCAACACAAGTTTTGTTTTTCGCTTTAACAGTGTCACAAGTGTTCACGCCAGCAACTTTTAACACCTTCAAAATGCGTAGCTTCCAACCGCTTGCCTGATCAAGAGTTTTCACTAGTGTGCACGTGTATCAATCTCGCGAAAGTGTATTTTCCGTGCTCAAGAGCAACCGATAGATTTACTAGATAACAGGTTTTTGATTACGTCATACAAATTATTATGTAAGAACTCCTCCCTGATTGATGAGATAGCTTTATAATAAGAAAGCTGATTCAAAGCTGATGATGGGTACACCAGGAGTTGCAGGAGTTGCAATATACGTTTGTAAGAAGTCGCGTGTGCTGAAAGTCTACATAATTTGTTTCCTTCTTCAACGATAACAAGTACTGTAGAATCGGATAAGTGTGAGCTGAAAGAACGTCGCGAATTCAGCAGCAGTTTTTGAGCTGCAAATGAAAGAGCTTCAACCGCCATAAATTTATCTTCTGCAACTTTACCAGTAAACAGATTTACACGGCGACGAACTTTTTATGGAAGTTTGTATCCGCATGGAACGGAGTTATCCGAAGATAACAATTACCACCACGCCAATTGTAGTGAGGATAGAACCTTGACGGTTACCGTCCAGTTCCTTTTTGACGCCATGGTTTACGCGTCCACCACCTGATACTTAAGCCAGAACGAAGTGGAATCATGTGAGTACCATGGCTAGCACGTTGGCTCGATGACACGTTACCATTTATTCGTTTAGGTCTGACACTGAAGATAGTGTCGTTAAGTTCAACTGTGCTAACTTCTTTACCAGTTTGGTCAAATAGCTTTACGTTTGCCATTTTAAATTGATTTCTCCCTTTCTCTCTTATTATTTAGCAGCCTTTAACTGGGATTTGGATAAAGTGATAAAGAGATTTCTTTTAGCACCCGGCATGTTGCCTCTTTGATGTTAAGTAACGGTTTTTCTCTGGAGCAACTTGTACAACTCGCTGTTTTGAATTGGTCACACTGCCGCCGCCCATACGTCCCAGCTAAGTGTTTGTTTCTTGAAAACACGAAGAAGTGTAGGTCCCATTGAACCCGGTCGCGGACGGTGGTAACGAGAACCGTGGAGCTATAGTGTCCATGTGATTGACTGTGGCGTTTGATAACACCTTTGAAACTTTTACCTTGAAGTACCAGTTACGTCAACAACATCTCCAGCTTCGAATGTGTCAATAGTGATTTCTGATCCAACTCAAGCCTTCAATGTTTTTGTGGTGAATTCGGCGAATGAAGCGCTTAGAGCTGCAGCAGCTTTTCGCTACGTGCCTTTGGCAGGTTTGTTGCTCAATACTTCTGGCAAGGTTTGTCGTCAAAACCAACTTGAACTGCTCTGTAACTGTCTGTTTCAACAGTCTTAACTCTGAAGCACAACGTTTGGTGCAGCTTCGATGAAGGCAGCAATACAGGGAGCACCTACCTGCTTCCAGCAGATTTGAGTCATCTCGATCCTTTTTCCCTAAGATTCCTTTTCGCGGTCATGAGAAAAATATTTTACTTTAGGTTGTTTTTTCAAAGTGTTTTTATGAGCGTTTTTATGCTCAAAAAGTTTTAACGAGCGTTTTATGCTCAATGAATCATGGAAGCTTTTAATTAAAGTTTGATTTCTGCCTATACCACTTGGTGATCAAGTTTCATCAAAGTGTCAATTGTTTTTTTTGAGTTGTTGATGATGTCGGATAAGATGCTTGTGTGTACGTATTTCAAATTGTTCAAGAGAATCTTTATATTTGTGAGTCGCACGAATAATTGCCAGAGATCAGTTCAGTTGGAAGTGAACTGGCCCAGTAACTGTCGCAATCAGTGCGAGTTGCAGTTTCATGATTTTTTTCAGCCGCCGTATCAAGCGCACGTGTTCGTGTTTTCAAACGGATACGAATTTTGTTTTGCCACATTTTTTCCTCCCTCTTTTCGCTCGTTTTAAAGATACACAGGTTTTCAGCCCCTCAAGAAAACCAATATTGATCATGTGCAGTGCAACTGTGGTGTCGCAAACTCTTTTGTGATTATAGCTAAGCTGTATTTAAGAAAGTTACACCATATTATAACAAAGAACCCATCATTGTAAAAAAAAAAGGGATTTTAGTTTTTTTTTCTTTTTCTTTATTTTATTGTTTAACAAAAAAATCCATCTCGATGATTTTTATCAACTTCTCTTTGGGAGTGTAATGTACCCCATATGTTCATATAGGTTTTTAACCGTTGCAACACGACCTGTCAGGTACGCCACCGAATCCTTTTTGAATTAGTAGGTTCATACATATCTCACTGCTCTCTTCGCTCTTCTTGCAATATTCCACTGACAGGTACTAGACCAATCCCGGTCCCCACCATACATTTAATTCATAGTGAGAATTCTTTGGTCGATATATAATCTAGTCCTTCATGGTCCACATCCAATACGCCTTGTCTGCAATCTTATCATCATCATCAGATGCCATATCACCATAATTTGGTGCATAGTCTCACCGCGCTTTTGGGTGCAGGCGGGTTAGCAATGACAGAGGCGTCCCATACATGCATGCTAGCTCTAAGCGTTTCCAAAAAGTCGTAAAGATTTCTTGAAGTATGTCTAACACTTCTCTCAAATCTGGTGCCTCATAATATTCCGCGGCGACCATTAATCCCAGTGCGAGCCCTCAGTCGATTTGACAACATACCTGCTCAAGAAGGTAATTTCACTAATGCGTGGTGGTAACCGGATGGTGAAAGCCACTCATGACTGTTTCGCCTGCACCAATCATGATATCGGTGCACCTCCATAGGCACAGAGAAGAACTTCTTTCCACTGCCATATTGGCATCCGGTGTAATTTCATCAAACAGAGGTCACCTGCTCCAAGTCATTGAGTATAGCCACTAAATCACCAGCCTCAATTGCTGGCCCAGACGTTCCGCTTCTTTTAAAATTGACGCCCATCCACAATATCATGTTTTTGGCAGTTGCTTTCCCCAAACTCTGAGGGACCGTCAAAAGAGTATGATCTAGTGCTTCATCATGAAAGTTTAGCTGCCTCTATAAAAATCTTTTTAATTGGTCTTTAACCCTATCTTGACCAATGTATTCTTTAAAGTACTGAGGGATCAGCGGTACGCCTAACATAATTCCTCATCTCCTAGTGGTAAACTATTATCAATATTCTTGCCAGGCTTAGTTTTTAGCATGAAAACAAAAAAAATGCAGCTGTAATTTGTCCATAAAAGAAGACAAGACTTGCTCTTTAATCTATTTCTACCACCCTCAACCGGTGCCTTACTGCCTTTCTATAGCTTTAATTGTCTGTAGTATAGAGTTTAGGCGCCACGGTTAATTTGAGTTTACCAGGATCCAGTGAACCCTATCTACTATCCAGATAGATATTTTTGTTTTCACTTGATACCAGTCAGTAACTGCCTAAGTCATATTTCAGCCATCTCTCAAATCATACTTACGTACCTAGCTAAAAGATTGAGCCCCACACCAGAGATTTATTACCACATGGTGTCAAGCAGATAATATGGTGACCTCAGAAAATTCTGATAATTTAGACATAATCGCCTTTAGTCGCTAATCCATTAACACCACTCAGCAATGACACAAGATCCAAAGAGCATTGCTATCTATGTAATTTTAAGAAATCATTATTGTTATAGGGCCACCACACTACTGCATCTATGAAGGACATTGACAATACTTGATTCCAGCTGATCTTTTGATCTAAGAGCCTGGGCGGAGTCCCCTAAAATATACCCCTTATTATCTTGCCACTTAAATAAGTGGCCTGACTGACCTCCGCATTTTGTACGCGTCACTTATCTTAGTTTGAGTTTTCGCGACAAAACCATTAGCTTCTCAAATCTTCCAAGTTCTCTACAGCTGGCGCAAAAGAGAGAAAATAAGACCACTAAGGAACTACCAAATACAAAGCACAATATGTTTATATTTATGTCACTAGGTTCATTCTAAAAGAGAGATCAGCCCCTTCTTCCGCAATGGTTCTAGTTATAGTAGAAAGGGGTCGTGCAAAACAATTGACAGAATCGTTGTCGAACAAATGATTCATGAATAATATTATTGGTCAATTGACTAAAGATAACATATATAGTGGGCCAGTGAAAAAGATAGACAATATAGCTGATTTCTGCCAGAGTTCAATGTTACAGGACTTGACTCTTCCAGGCAATTTCATGGAGGACACGGGCAGAGGAAATTATAACAGCCGCAACAAATCTCATACAAAACAAAAACTAAATAGGGTAGGGTATGTCTAAAATGGCGACTAAGCTAACACGAGCATGCAAAACCCCTGCCATATGGGAAGTTAACGTGTCTTTCAGAGTCCAAAGACGTGCGGCTTTGAACCCAGCGATCGCTTACTATACCTGAAAAGTGTCGCAAAGAGCGAGTGTCTAGAAGAATGGAGGGTATGCGTAATCTGACAGAGAAAGTTATAAGGAGAAAAACTATCAACAAAGAAAGCACTACGGTTGATTGACAGAAGTTTCACCATAAAGGCAGAGAGCTTACAAAGACAAGCTAGGCTCTGATTTTGATGTTTTGACATGCTTAGCTAGGAACCAAAGTAAGGCACCCTAAAAAGAATATAATAGTGAACCTCAATAGCCAGACCGGCAAGGGAGGGTAAATAGTTGTTAAACTTGCCTTGCATTTCCAGCCAGAATCCTTGTACAGTTAGTTAAAAACCGCTAACAACAGAGTGTAATTTGACGTCCACGCCCGTGTAACAAAATCATTTCTGAACCAGAGTGCCAAGGCAGATAAGCACCATCAACACAGGGTGGTGTGGTACAAGGATCCGTAGAAGCGCCGTCGTGACAAAAAACTGAAGGTAATTAAGATGCGTCCGAGATACTTAACATCAAAAGGCTGTAATCAAATACCTGAGAAGGTAAAAGAAGACATCACACCGATGAAGCCCCCAGGAAGAATAATACTTCTGAAGAAATGAGATCAGAACCAAAAATAGTCCTGTCATTATCACGAATACAGAAAACCAGTTAATTTCATCCTTTTAAAACCCCCTGTTTAAATTTTTCCTTGTAGGTAACCTTATTTGTAGCTACCTTCTTGCTTACCGGTCACGACTTAAACTTTGGCACTCGATAATCCAACCCTCATGATTTGAACCTTGACCGCCATTAAAGGAAACCATTCTCAAATTCTTCCTGTGTGGTAGTATCATCACCTACATTTAGGTCAGAGTCTTTGACCATTCAAACGGTGGTTCTGCACTGACCTTATAGTAATCTTAGTCCCATCAATCTTGAGGAATGTTGCGTTTATAACAAAACAATGGCGACAGGCACATAAAAATAAACAACCCTACCGTGATACGCCGCTCAAATTGATTCGGCTAACATCAATATTTTAAATCAAAACCTTAGTTGTTTAGTAAAATTCATTGTCTATCTTTAATCCACTGTAACCAGTCTCGATACAACCTGTATAATAATTTATATGTTTTTCAAGTCACCTGTGTACCATGGGTCCGGCAGGTACCCACCAGGTCCAAAAGCCGATTTTATTGTCATAATGCCTCTGTGATATTCAGAAGATCCTCAACATTTGACTCATCCATTCTTGTTAACCACTGGAAAAGAACTCAAAATCAGCCTGACTAATCTATGCTGTGGAGCCCTTGAAGAGTCAAAAGAAAGGCATGGCTTCCAAATCTTTTGGCAATTTGATGAATTGATTTGCCCGGTAAGAAGATGTTGCCTTGACTTTCAATATGCAAAGCCTTCTTGATCGAGATCTTTCATCACAAACCTGCCATAGGGCTACGCCATTTGACAAATAAATACAATCTTTCATCATTCACCTTCCTTGTCAAAATATTGGAGATATTTTACTTCTCTTTACTATCATAATTAGAACCGACTTAAACTATGAAAGTGATTCATTTATTAGCCTAACAATCCGAGCATGAAAAATGAAAACTAATCAAATAGAAAAGAAGCTTCCCAATTGGTATCGAAAATTAGTAACCTTTTTTATGAAGGCAACACTATATTAATCCATGTTTGATATGAAAGAAACTCAGTTCCTAGATTCTCCTTTTGTTGAATTTTAGATATTTGACCAAACACTTTCAAGAACCGCGTTTGTTTGTTCACGTTCCCATCCCATAGAGAAAGTAGAGATACACCCACCAATCTACTCACAACACGACGAACATAATTATATATTTGTGGAAGCCTGGTCTAAATTGTACACGGCAACCTCGTGATGTCTTCTCCCAACCTGGCACCCTCTATAGATTGGTTTATGTTAAGCCCACCTGTTGCTCAAGACTAGCTGGGTAGTAATCAATACGCCCACTGCAGATCATAAGCTACACAAATTCCAGTGTCAAGACTCAGAAACATCACGCACTGATACAGTCTAAGCCGAGGTTTGACACCATTACACGTGACGCATATGGCGCATCAACTACTGAGTCAAACCATCCCACACGACGTGGACGTCCAGTTGTTGTTCCGTCTCATGACCAACTCACGGACAGCCAAGGTTCACTTACCTAATTAAATGTCAACAACTCAGTTGGGAAAGGACCATCACCAACACGACTCGTATAGGCCTTACATACACACCAACGACCTTGTTGATTTTAGATGGACCAACACTCCGGAACCGGATTGTAAACACCACCCGCAACTGGGTCGCCTATTTATCACATAAACAGTAAGTAACTCCAATATCAAGCATAACCTTGAGCCCTTTCCAAAGAGGCATACTCGTCTGCATCAAGAGCGCGTCGTTCAAGATTGTGATGTATCTCGCGACATATTGCCGCACTTGTTGTCCACATATAGCACTTCAAAAATCTCTGAATGTGATAATTCTCTAGATTCAGGCCATCCCACTGAAAGACGGTTTTTCCCCACAAGTCGAGCCAAACGACGTAAAGGGCGATTTTCATTCAAAAGGTCTGCAATACGGATACCCACACGCAGCCTTATCCAGGCAGGGTAGGACCACAATTTTTAAGAAGCTGTACCACCCGACATCACCTTAAAGCAGTTTCGTAGTTGATCGTTTGGTTATGGTAATGCGGCAAGCAGCAACGTGCGCACGGCCGAACATTGGGGTTCTCGTTGGATACACACCCTCGGGTACGAAGATGTTCCAACTCCTTGATGCCAAGTGATTTAGACTGACCACCGCCACTGTCTCCCCTGATAAGGAGATTGGAAGAAAATACCTGATGAATCAAGTGCAATTTAAATTTTACCATCATACAACTCCTCCAGTGATTCTGCATTGTCTCCAATTGATAACGTGTGCGATCACTGGCATCTTGACTTAGAAACTTTGTAATTTTCCCTACCTTCATCAATTCCCCACTGGCAATCGGCAATAACTACTGATGTCATAGTATTATTTTGATAATGACAGCCCACCCTTACGAGGCCAAGTCCCCACCTTCTCTTTGAAAAAACTCTCACGGTGGAATTTCACCACAAGTTTCAAGTATATATTATTAGTAGCAGAAAAGCGGCTATTTGTTCAACGTTGAAAGGCCTTACAAAATACTCCGATAGGAAGCTATAGCTAAGATTGCAACCTCGTTATTTATTAGATTCTTTTTATCCTTACATCTTATATAGAATTACCAGCCATTATTTTATGATTCACAATAATAATTTACTAGCTATTTAAATCTTTTGCTAATAGTAATGATTTAATCTCATTGACTTTTAAAATAATTGTCTCATTTGGGGAATACTCTTAACAACTGTTACTATATTGTCGACATATTTTTAGGAATGTCCGTCTAATAAAAATCCATTTCACACGGTGAAATCAAATTTTCGCACATAGCCATGCTAGGGACGTGTCTTTCTCTATATGCGGGCACAGCGCTCAAAATGCCTGATAGAGACAATTAACCTTGTTAAATAGCCAGACACATAAACTAGCCCTCGTGTTACTGTCTCTTCATAAAGACAGTATGAGAATTTCTTCACAATCCAACTCACGTTGTAGTATAAATATTGATAAGGTCGTCAGGCCGCCTCATCAACTGGTTTGCCTTTAAGCACCTGATGTGAAATGCAATTTATCTAAATATAATTTCACAATTGTAGTGTTGACCTAAAAATTTGCCAAAGTCGATTTCCAGAGCTGCTATAGCCAATGATTGTAAATTTTTCACATGCCTTTTCAATTTGTTTCTGACGCTATTACCGGCACAACAGCTTGTTATTATATCTATGAGGAATTTATCATTTAAAATAACTCGCTTGGACAAACAAGGAAAGTCTTGGTTTAAAGAGTTCTTCTCTTGTCAAAAAAGAGACCTACAATCAAGTCTCGAGGACAGTCGGCTCCCCTGGGTAGCCTCTGGAACTCTGACCTGGTGGATTAAAGAAGTCCACTGCCTCGCCCAACTGGGAGCCAAGGAGTATTGATGCTGTATTGGTACCGATGATCCACCGCCTGTAGCATTGAACCCACAGACGTAAAAAAGCAGGCAGGGGTTGACCTGCTTACCAACTTAGCTGCTTCTGTGAGCCAGCCTGCACACTGGTGCCATGACCTCGCTCCCGATAATACAAAAAATTAGGCTTATCACCACTTATATGTGATTCGTAATACCACAGCAATTTTATAACACCACTTTGAAAATTACTGCAAGGAGGCAACCAATTTTTTGCAATCGTTTCGATTCCTCCCATTACCCATAACTTATTTATCCTTGTTCATTAGCTCCAAAGAGCTCTCTATATTTCTGGTTTCGCCAGTTAAAATAATCTAGCACTTTTAATCATCTGAAGATATTGTTGTTTGACCCACCTTCAGACAAGGCTGGTTACTTGGTAATCTTGGTGTATTGCCCAGTTCCTTGTTTCCAGCATAGTAACCATTCTCAAATGATTATAGAAAATTCCCTTTATTTTCTATATCTGCTAAGGCAGCATCCATAGCCATATGTTTCGAATTAATTTAGAGAGATAAAGCTAAGTCATCAACCATTGGCAAATCAAACGGTACCTCTGGGAACCGTATTTTCTGTGTGTGTAGCTCCAGTTAACCGTGTAGAATTTGGTAGCATCAGGATTAGTTGAACCAAATATCCTCGTACGCAACTGCTGTTGTACTAGGGGGAGATTCCAAGCTCAAACCAAAAGGTGCTGCATACAGAAGACTGGCATTAACATCAGAGTTCGAATAGATTTTTGCAAAGCAGGAAAGTACATCATAGTATGGGTCATCACCGTCTTTTATAGAGAGAAGCATGTTGTAAAATTATTTTCCACTGCCAGTATTCAGGCATATATGAAGCCCATCTTCTGAAGCTGGCGTCGCATATGACAGCCAAATCTAAGGAACTGGTGTTTTATAAATGTAAATCACCAATAGTAGCTGTAGCAATAAAATTTAGAGCATCCTCATCTAATTTAACATCAAAGTCAAAGCATTTCCTTATCTCGGGAACCCCTAGGATAGCCTTAATATCCTCATTAGGAGTGGTTCCAACTCGTCATTTGTACACGACTACGGATGACAGTGTGTGGAGGAAAAAAACGGATTCTCCGTTGTAGCCCTCAATCGCGATACATGTTATCTCTAAGAGTATGTAAGCAAAAAGTTCCTGTTTAGCTTTATCCAGAAAACGATGAACCCTTACTCCAGAAGCAGCACCAAGCCACCTGAAAATTTAGCCCTCTTCCACTCTGTAGCGTTCTTGCTATCAACAGTAGTAGAAGGTTCTAGTGCAATTTTGTTGTTCCTGTATAGCACTAGCATTGAGGCACCTCCTGGATCTCTGGTGGTCCGTAGAGAATCATTAGACGACAGTATATTCAGTTTTCACCATAAGGTGAAACACTTACCTCACCAAATTCAAAATGCGTTTTGACGCACCCAATTTGAAATTATGTACGTGGACGTATTGCCATGTAGAGCAAGATTATCTGGCATCTCCTTTTTAACTGATTTCTACTACAAGGTTATATAATTACTTTGCTTGATAAAAAGAAATTGGCAAAATAGTTCTTATTAAACCCAGAATTTGCGAGGAATGTTTTGGTACGGCGCTATACATCCGTACAATAACCACCTAGGAGGTGGAAAACACGAAATGGTCAGCATGTTACTTTACAGGACAAAACTGTTTCAACAAACAACTGCCCATACGCTAGTGAACAAAACTAAACGAAAGTTGTCAAAACCAACCTTCAAAAGTTACTATCCTAGTTTGGATGGTAAACCTAAAAGTCGGCTTCATTTCGTAGTGCGCCAAACTAAGTTGAACGCCGAATTTATTGATATTAAGAGACACCCAGTCGTCTTTTTGTTCACCGTCTCGGCATGGCATTTTATGTTAGCAAAAGAACTGGGTCAGAGGAATTTGTTAGCTGGTGCTGTATGATTCAAGGTGAAACTGTTCGTTCTGTCCCAGACGACGGTGGGTGAAAGATGAAACCTGCACATTAGACAAATGCTCCACTGTTCGTTATTAGAGAAAGGTTATAATCCTATCAACCAAATTTGGTTTACACGCCAGTTCTTAGAGTGGTAGACCCCAAGTATGTCTCCAGTTATAACAGATGCCCGCAACTAGATCTAAATATGAACGTGTGATGAAATCGTTGAAGAACCTGGTTCAAGGTTATTATTCTCCAAAGGAAATGGGATCTGACCTCTAATGCAGAGACGGACTTAGATGTCATCAAACAGAGAGTTGCGATTTAGTATCCCCGGTTTTGTTGTTTCCATGTTGAAATTTATCAAATTGATTGAGGAGGCTGAAGAGTTTGGGTTTCCACCGACCATGAGCTCATAAAAGAGCAACACAAGTGTAGTGCATTTGTTGTTGGTCTTCCTGAAAAATAAGGGACACAACTGAAGGACCACGTGTTGAGGCGCAAGCAAAGCCTATGGTGAGCAAAATCAAGGAAATCTTTGAAATTCCTGTGATTACCAAGATGAACACCGTTGGATTAACTGTTCAAAGCTGAGTGCATAAGAAGCGGGTTGAACAAGCAGATGTCAGCCGTGGTAAACGCAAAAAAGTTATTGATAAATTAGCTGCTCCAACTTATTCTTACAAACTACCGACTGAATGTTTCAGAAGAAAGTGTACAGGAGACCTAATAGCCAAGTGACAATCTAGCAACTGCCAAGCAAAATCTACTAGATTTCCCTCATTCAGTGCTCTCATGAAAAAAGGAGAATATTGAGTGTCACACAATCAGCACCACAACCATGATCACAGAAGTCATCACTTTAGTAGACGAACAAGGAAATGAAACACTTTTGAAATCTTGTTGACTATTGGATGGATCGTGCAAGAATTTGGTAAAACTATAGGTTTTGTACTAGCTGTGCTAGAAGAAGATGCTAACGGAGAAATTGGAACCAAGCATACTCATTCACTGAAATGAAGACGGTACTGAAGACCTTCAACCAATCCCTCTTAAGATTCAGGATGGCTGGGATATGATTGAAGAAGTTTCAACAGTTTATCGATGAAACTAAAATATATCTTAATGCTATAGCAAAGAAATACCGTTAAAAGATTGAATATTGTATCCAAGTCTTTAGATATTATTTTCTTAAATGTAAGAAATTAGAGGAAAATTGGATCAGAAAATATCTGATATACTTTTAAATAAGACAATTAGATAAGACCTTTTATTTATAACTTCTAAATGTCAATGTGTTGAGTTTAATTGTGAGTCCATAACTAGGAAGAGACAATAATAGATTCATGAAGCACATATAATAATGGCTACCATCGCCTTTATACACAAGATAATCAATCCGAAAAGATTGAAGTGATGAACACAGGGACATAGAAGAATCAAATTGTCTAAATAGAGAAAACGTCAGACCTCACCTCCATGGCAGAAGGAAAGTTATTACATATCCTCATTCTCAGCTCTGATTTTGAGTATTTTAGTATATCAGTGCCTGTTTTTATAGACTTTGCTAATAATATACAGTCTCAAACTCTTTCTTTCTCCTTACATTGCAAAAATGTTCACAATGGTAGCTTAATTCTACTCCTGACTTTTTTTGGTGATGAGATGGCTTTTATTACTCTACTAGTTTCTTCATTTCAGTTTAGGATCAACTCTGGCTGATTCCGTCTAATTCTACCGTACATCTTTCAAGCGGTTTTTACAAGACTGGTCGCCACATGACAAACAAGAAGGAAATTGCTACCTAATTAGAATATTTCTAAGTGTCACCAATGGAACACTTTTGGTTTTGGTGGGCTCCACCTCTTAGTATTCAATTTGCTATGTTTTGTCCTAGGTAAAGCATCTTCTCTCCTTTTAATCTACATTTTGCGGGAATAAGCAGTCGTATTAGCCTTATTCTTTACGGCTTCATAATTAAGGAAAGCCTTTTTGAAGCTCGAACCTTATTTTCTTGGATATTGTCACTCAGGATAATCTTCGTTTACAACCCTTGTCACAAAACACCTTGGTTTCGTATTTTTATCAAGTTCTTTTGTAATATTTTTAAATATCTCTAGTATTGTATCTAGTTCATTTTATCCTAATTTACATAAATTTACACTGACTATATTAACCAAGTTTGCCTATAACTTTACACAACTCGGGCGAAAAATGACTTCCACTTACGTGTTAGCTACCAAAGCCTTTACAGGTAGGCCTTATCATTTATTGGTGCACTGGGACTACAGTGTAACCACCTTTCTTGTAGACAAAGAGGTGAGTATCGTTATACTACCCTTAGTCGTCTTACAGTGGTTTACAGCTTGTTCTCTGTGCGTTTTGACTCACAGACTCAACATCGTACCCATAGTCTTGTCTGACAGCACTTTCTTTAGATGACGCTATTGAAAAGAGGAAAGCAGAGCGAACTTCTCACCGACGTCGTAATGGTAACCAGATTCACACACTTAAAGTTTTGGCACTCCTTTAGTCGGGATTTTCACATTTTTGCATCATTGCAGTCTTTGCATTTGGTTATGATGCCAATCATGTTATAACTTTATTCTAATTTAGGGAAACAATACTGAACGTAGTACTAAGCTGCAAATGCCTCGCCAGCCATTTCAAGAAGGATGAAAACTATCTGATGATTCATCAGCAAAATTTATTTTGGAAAGTGGTCGTAAAGAAGCCTCACAATTTGTTCTTCCAGAACTTAATACAGCTAAATCTAGTCATCAGAAAGCCTTCTCAGATACCATTATCCAAGATTCAGGGCACAATATATCGTTGTCCAATGACACACAACTACCTTCATGTTAAATTCACACTTTCAAAAACCATAAAAGCCCCTGTAAAGGCGTTGAACGATACACTGTTTATAGTCCTAATATCGAAAATCACATATAGGGTTAAAATATACCACAATATATTGATTTTTTTTTGCCCAGTGCTATAATTAGTAACGAGTGATTTGAATGATTGTTACTAGAAAAGAAAAGGTTGCCAATCTAACTCCATATCAAAGTTATCAAAACGTGATATCGTATGGCTATTCTGATCTGGCAAAATATATGAGGTTACCAGCAAGTATACAGACCTATCACACCCTGACGTTGAAGCAAAGGAGGGAAATTAAGCAACCCATTATATACATGAAATCAATGACCGTTTTACTCAAAATATCGTGAAATATATAACCAGCTATTGGGTAGAGCACGAGTTACCGAAGCTAATTGAATATGTTATCGTTTCAAGAATTATGTTAGTATCAACAACTATCAAAATTAAACGTGATTATTTTCCGGCGGAGCTGGGGTTCTCTCAGGCTGGGATTATACCACTCACCAATAAAATTTATGTTAATAAAGACTGGTATTGTTGTTCAAGTAGCATGCTAATATTTTAAAGAGAAGCTAGGATCTTGCTGTAACACGCAACGTGACGCAAGAACTGCAGACCAAATGGAAAATCTGTAGAATCTAAGAGGATGCTTCCTCCACACGTAGTAAATGCTCATCGTGGAGATATCCATTTGGTCAGATTTAATAGCCCTTACACACCTAAGTGACCAACTGTTGTTTGATTGGATCGCTAAAGGTGCTGCTGGTAAAATGGTTTTAAAACAGAATATAGTTGAGAGTCCTAACCATTCCAACTGCAACAGCAATAAATTTTGCATGTAAAATCATCGCAAATGCTGCCTTGAATGGGTTACAGTATGTGCCTGTGTGACCGTATCAGATGAAGTTTTTTAGCTCCTGTAGAACTTAACTACAAAAACATTTATTGATGCAAGAGCAGAAGAAGAAGGGTGAAGATTTTGGCGGTCACAAAACGCGAAGATATTCACGATGCTATGCAATCTCTTTGAATTAGATTATTACGTTTTCACTTGAATGGACAAACTCCCTTTACCTTCCGATTTTGGCTTTAGGGACAAACTGTCTGACAGTGAACCAAAAGGCCATATCCTGTTGTTCGTATTTTAGACTCATTCGGAACAGCCTGTACTGTTATTTTCTCCCAGAAACCATTTTTTACCTTAAACGTGGATTCAACTTGGGGAGCCAGCTCAATTTAACTACGATACAGACAATCTAGCTCTTTGAATGCAAACAAAAGCAGCATGTATATCCAGATTGTCTCATAAAGAGACAAAACTGCTGAACTGACAGGTCTTCCCATAGATGCTGTCCTTCCGCTGTAAGGGTGGGAAGGATGTTATGAAAGGTGCTAATTTTAATGAATGCAACTAAAACAACCTCCTTAATCTTCTCGAACTGCCCCAGACCTAAGGGAGTACCAAGATAAAATTTTGGGTGTCTTTGAAGAAAGAATGGAATTACAAAAGATGCACCTGTTCAGTCGAGTTGAATCAAAGAAGCTACACCCGTTTAATACGCACCTATTTCTGACAATGGGGCCCGGAAGCAATGTTCAAATTAACGCAACCCACCGCAAACGTCCGGCATCCGCATCGTGGCGGTCGCATCCGCGTTGTTCACGCGTTAGATATCGTTAACGGCGTGAAAAAATGTTGTGGAAAGTTGGTCTGATAATATGATTATCATTTTCTCTGGGTTTATTCAACACCATCAGAGAAGCCCGGATGATCGCTTCGTCGTTTGATACTGGTGTTCTGGCGTCGACGATACCATGGTGGTAAAAGAGGTATACACCAACTCTTTCCAATTTTCGCATGATGTTCAAAATCCAACACCATTTGGAAAAAATTAAATTGAAAAAGACAACGCAGGAAGCTGGCAACCAGTGGATTCATCCACATTACAGAATATCCAGTAGTCCCTCCCAGCAAAATCCAAAGGCACTCTGAAGCTGTCTGGGACTTTTGCTTATGACCAGTCGCCGGCCTCGGAATACCTAAATTGATAAAGCAGGCGTGTGATCTTTGAAGGGGATCACCCTGCAACAGAACGTATTCATGTGCCCTCAACTGTGCAAACACAGATCCGGAAACAGTTGACAAGCAGAGCCAAACGTACTTGGTGGCTATCTTAGGTAAACCCACAGGTATCGCCTGTAATGGTTAAAGACAAAGAAATTTCCGCTCGGCCGAAATACATGAACGGTTTGAACCATAAAATATGAAGAAACACCTTTAATAAGACCTAGGAATACATTATATTAGAACCAGAAGCAGCCAGATTGATACCTCCGCAAATCAAGCTTTGCTTATTTCATTTTTAGAAAGCAGTTACAACAAGGCAATATCAATTTCAGATTATAGTAACATGGAACGTTACTACTGAAAAGTACCCAAAATCAAATAAAAACGATAAAAAAGACATGTCCAAGCCCTTTTGAAAAAGCTGGAAAGAAGAAATACATGATCTTAAGCGCCGACTGAGTCAATAGCAAATATCTAGGTACGATACAATTTGAGGCAGCAATCTGCCCGCTACGGTGGATCAGGTCCTGAATCTTTGCTTTGCGAAGAGTGCCAAGAAATATTCATGGAAGTGGGACTCATTATTCCTGAAAACTGGCCCTGCCATCCAGGCTGGTTAGTTTTATTTGAAGCATCACAGCCTGGTTTTCTCAACCGTCCTGATTGTCGTGATTCTTCCACGCATTGTAGGCAAATTATATTACACTTCCATCCATCCATCCGAACGAGGAAAGGTTACAGGCAGCATCATCTGTCAAGGCCATGCGCAGTTAAAGACAAGACATTCATCGTGCTCTGTCACTTAGTAGTATCAAGAAACTTCAAAGAATTGAGCTTTCGTTATATTGTTCAATGGTGCCAGTTGGAGGACATCTGCCATGAAACTGAGCGTTTATTGATAGATTTAAGGAACTGGCGACATGAATACACCAAAACTGACATAGAAATGAAGTTCTGAAGAACTTCAGCCAAGGACGCACGATTGACCAAGGAAGTTTTGTTCTGTTGATGATGGTAGTGTAACCTTTAAGGCCCCTGCTGCGTCGCATTGCGGAGTGGCGCTACACGCCATCTAGTCCTTTGCCAGTGAATTCCCTGGCACAAAGAACTTTGAAGAACAAATCATGAGGGATCATTCCTTGCCGTACAAGGTCATCCACGCCACGGCAGGAACCTTGTGTTTACAGTGAAATTTCACTTAGTCAAACGTATTCGTGAGGAACTCCCGGAAAAAGATAATATTCTGGTCATTATACTGGGAGGAGCGATGGAACCCTGATAAATCCGAACTTCTTCAACTCGTTGACATTCTCAAGTGACGGTACGTTTCTGATATCACATTTTCAAAAAGAACCGGTGCTCCAGTTTCGAGGGTAGATCATCTAACGTATTATTGATGTCAAAAACTTAATCACAGAAGTCGTTATTTCGGACAAGCTAAACATTTGTCAAACGAACTGGACAGTCAAAGTCGATCGTAAAGATAGTTATAAAAAAGTCTGGTGCCATAACTCAGAGACTTTTTATGCAATTTTAAAATCAGCTTCATTATTAGAGGATAACTTCACGATAATTAAAACTCATCAAAAGACACCTCAATCATTAACCGTTTGACACCCTCCATAATAGCTGTCAAAAAGCCTCTGCCTTTTGAAATCAGTGTGAGTCTTGGAACTCTATTGCTGTCTTCCATAAACTAACCAATAACTGGCTTGTGAGTTGGTTAAAAGATCCTGAATTACTGAAAGCAAAGAATAACTGGAACTTGCTTCCTCTGTAAAATTAGTTGGTTCGGCGCGCCATGTTTTGGACTGACCATCAACCTTTATTCGTATGAAAGTCGCGTTACGCTGGATCAAAGGAATGATTCCGATAAAAGATGATGAGCTGACTTGTTGACCTAAGAAATCTTTTTTATATGTGATAAGTCACTATGTTGATGACGATACATCAGACCATTAAAAAGCTGGACAGTCGTGATGTCTCGCCTCCCGCAACTGCAGCCTGTTTTTTCTCAGCTGTCATGCTTTATTTATGTTTTGATAATTTATCTGTAGACAATTTTGACATTGTGCTAGATAGCCGCACCTTTCGGATATTTTTGGACAAACCCCATTTGGTCTTTTTTGGTGGTTGGAATTAAAAATCTAATCATATTGATATTTGTAAAGTCACAGGCATTTCTGGTCAAAATTCCAACAAAGAAGCTACATTTGACGGGTTCCTTTTTAGTCTAAATCACGAAAGTTCGACCTAATATGTCATGATGGAGACAAAGGCTTTGATCTGGTTTTCTGGTATAATGTTTAGTCAGTATACTTCACGTAATGGATATTAATACTGCTTTTCTGTGATTGTAAGTCCCTTCCAATATTAATCATCGTTACCCACATGTAGAGCTTCTTCTGAATCATCCTGCCAACTGGGTCGGACTACTGACAACTTAGATTTCGCATTTTCTTTTGCTCGTGGAAAATCGCACCTGTTACTCGGACCAGAAACAAAAAGACGCTCATTGAATAAAGATATATTTCCAACCAAAAAGAATGCCTGCAAAACCATGATAATCACATGGACAATCAAGGAGATATTCCCAACATGCCATTTCACAGCTCTGCCTTAGTGAATAGTAGAGGCTAACGATATCCGTCCTCCACTAGAGATACGATTTTTAAACTAAAACTAATCCCTGTTCCCATGACCTAAACCACTCAAGAGCATAGAATTGATCAAAGGATCTCTGTCAAGATTACATGTGGCACACCCAATCAGGAGCCCATCGTTACTAAATGAAAGTAAAGATAGGACCATGCACAACTTATACTAGTGCCGAATCAAGAGAGGGTACAATTGCCAGAAAGTCAATGATACTGGGTATCTCAAAAGCTCGCAGTTCGGGACACTCAAATGCTGATAAAAACCTCAGCAAACCTGTTGCTCCACTGGAGTAACATGTCCAGGTTGAAAAGAAATTAATGTATGATTGACGATAAGAGCCCGAAAGTAAAGAGGCTGAAACTTTTTCAGTATATTTTTCACGGGAAATACTACGTGCAGCCTGCAAAACGCCCATTTTCTTCGCAGACTTTTTCGCTACAAATTTAACATGTTTATGAAGAGGTGCTTTATTCATTTTCTAAATCTACATGAAGGGCAAGTTCTTCCAACTGTTTATCAGCCACAAGACTTGGAGCCTGAGTCATAGGATCTGATGCCCTATTATTTTTAGGGAAGGCAATCACTTCACGGATATTATCTTTACCTGCAAGAAGCATAACAAAACGGTCAAGACCGATAGCCAAACCACCATGTGGTGGGAAACCATAGTCCATAGCTTCAAGAAGGAATCCAAATTGCTCATAGGCTGATTCTTCAGAGAAACCAAGGGCTTTCAACATACGTTCCTGTAGGTCTTTATGATTGATACGTAGACTACCCCCACCAAGCTCATAACCATTCAAGACAATATCATAAGCTACAGCACGTACCTTGGAAAGATCTCCTTCAAGCTCTGCTGCAGAATCTTCTGTTGGCAAAGTAAATGGGTGGTGAGCAGACATATAGCGTCCTTCTCTCAGACCACTCAAACATTGGCCAATCAACAACCCAAAGGAAGTTGAACTTAGTGTTGTCAATCATGTCAAGTTCTTTAGCAATTTGATTACGCAAAGCACCAAGTGTGTTATTAACAATTTCAAGTGTATCTGGTACAAAAAGAACTAGATCATTCTCGCTGCATAAAGCACCTGTCAACTCTATCTTCAATACTTGTCAAGAATTTAGCAACTGAACCTGCTAGAGCTCCGTCAGTCATCTTAACCCAAGCAAGACCTTTAGCGCCAAATTGTTTGGCAAACTCTGTCAACTTGTCAATACTTTTACGTGAGTATTTGTCTGCATTTCCTTTGACAACAATTGCCTTAACAGCTGGTGCCTCAGCAAACACTTTGAAGTCTACACCCTTGACAACCTCTGTCAAGTCTTGTAAAAGCATGTCAAAGCGTGTATCTGGCTTGTCAGAACCATAGTTATTCATGGCATCATCATAAGACATGCGTGGGAATGGTAGTGTAACTTCAATCCCTTTAGTTTCTTTTCGATAACCTTAGCAATCAATCCCTCTGTAATATCTTGGATTTCTTGCTCATTAAGGAAAGAGGTTTCCAAGTCAACTTGTGTAAACTCAGGTTGACGGTCTCCACGCAAATCTTCATCACGGAAACACTTAACAATTTGATAATAACGGTCAAAACCAGCATCCATCAATAATTGTTTAGTGATTTGAGGACTTTGCGGAAGAGCATAAGAAAGTGACTCTGACTAATACTGGCTTGGAACCAAGTAATCACGAGCACCTTCTGCGTGTAGATTTTGTCAACATTGGTGTTTCAACATCGATAAATTCCAAGTCATCAAGATAATTACGGATGGCATGAGTTACCTTTGCACGGAGCTTAAAGTTTTCCAACATCTCTGGACGACGAAGATCCAAGTAGCGGTAACGCATACGTGTATCATCACTAGCCTCAACACCATCTTTAATTTCAAATGGCGTTGTTTTGCCAGTATTAAGGACTTTAAGGTCTTCAACTTTAAGTTCGACAGCACCTGTAGGCAAGTTATCATTAGCTTGTTCACGCGCTTCAACAGTTCCTGTTACTTCAATAACAAATTCGCTACGCAAGCTTTCAGCTGTTTCAACAACATTAGCGTCCGCATTTTCAGGGTTAACAACCAACTGCATCAAACCTTCACGGTCACGAAGATCGATGAAAATCAAACCTCCGAGGTTACGACGGCGAGATACCCAACCTTTCAAAGTAATAGTAGTTCCGATGTGTTCACTACGAACACGTCCGGCATACATAGAACGTTCCATAAATACACTTCTTTCGTTAATTTTTTAGTCTTAACTATTATAGCAAAAAGCCCATCAAAACCCCACCCATTTCAGGTTAGAATTTTAATAGACTTTCTTTTTTATAAAACTATTTGCCAAATTGTTTCAACAAATCACTAGTATCCACGTAATCCTCAGCAAACTCTTCAAAATCTTCAAAACGATAATCGGCTGTTTCTAAGTCAAGTAAACTATTCCAACGGAATCCATAAACATCCTCAATGATAACACTAAGTTCATCAGTTTCCTCGTCTACCTGCCATCCCAAATAACGTTCCTGTGTTTCAAAACTCAAGACCACATCTTGACAATCTTGACGCCAAACTTGACCAAGTAATTGCTGACACATCGCATGATCACTTGCAGGCTCATCATTAAACCAAGTAATGTCATGTTTATCAAGAAAGGCAATCAACTGCCAAAACTGTTGTTGGAAACGAATGGGCATACTGCGATCAAAAGCCAAACTGAACTTTTCACTCCGTTTGAGCATATCAACTATACTAACCATATGCCCCCTACTTTTCTAACTGTTCGAGGACTGCTGCAAAGTTTTTAGTTAGCTCTTCGAAACTTACAGTAACTTCCTCACGAGTAGCATTATTTTTGACATTGACCTGACCTGACTCCACTTCACTCTCACCTAATGTGATAACCGTCTTGGCCTTGAAGGTATCTGCTGACTTAAATTGCGCCTTAATCTTACGTCCAAGGTAATCACGTTCAGCCTTAAATCCTTGATATCGGATAGCTTGAACTAACTCAAGAGCTTTGCCATTGGCACCTGAACCAAGTACTGCAATGTAAACATCCAGACTTTCTTCCACCGGAAGCTCAATACCTTGTTTATCAAGAACCAAAAGCAATCGTTCTAAACCAAGTCCAAAACCAAAACCAGCTGTTTCTGGACCACCGAAGTATTCAACCAAACTATCATAACGACCACCTGCACAGATTGTCAATTCAGACTTATCAATAGTGGTAATAAATTCAAAAATCGTGTGATTATAGTAATCAAGACCACGTACCATATTAGTATCAATCACGTAAGGAATGTTAAGACTATCGAGCATGGTACGTACTTCGTCAAAGTGCGCTTGACTTTCTTCATCTAAATAATCAAGGATAGAGGGAGCATTTTCAACTGCAACCTTATCTTCTTTTTCTTTTGAATCGAGTACTCGCAAAGGATTTTCATCCAAACGGCGTTGACTATCTTTTGACAAACTTTCACGCATCGGTGTCAAGTAGTCAATCAAGGCCTGACGATAAGCCAGACGACTCTCAGTATTTCCAAGGCTATTCAAATGAAGGGTAACATCCTTAATGCCAAGCGTATTAAAGAGCTGGTAGGCCATAGCAATGGTTTCAACATCTGTTGCAGAATTTTTTGATCCAAAGCACTCTACACCCAGTTGGTGGAACTCGCGCAAGCGTCCTGCTTGAGGACGTTCATAACGGAACATTGATCCAATATAATAAACTTTAACAGGTTTTTGGACCTCTGGCGCAAAGAGTTTATTTTCTACATAAGAGCGTACAACCGGTGCTGTTCCTTCTGGACGAAGTGTAATATGACGGTCTCCCTTATCATGAAAATCATACATTTCCTTAGTAACGATGTCAGTTGTATCACCTACTGAACGTGAAATAACCTCGTAATGTTCAAACATAGGTGTACGAATTTCACCATAATTGTATTTCTTAAATGTTTCACGTGCAACATTTTCTACGTACTGCCATTTGGCACTATCCGCAGGTAAAATATCCTGCGTTCCCTTAGGTTTTTGAAGTTTCATAATGATGATACAGGCCTCAGATAGACCTGCCCTCCTTTTCCGTTATTACAGATATAATCACTCTATTCTATCATAATTTATATAGCTTTTGGGAAATGGTGGAGGATTTTTCAACGTAAGAAAGAAACAGACCTCTCGGCCTGCCACAATCATTAATCTTCCTTACAAAGAATGAAGGTCACAATGAAAGAGACCACAACAGAAATTACAAGACCTGCAATAGCTGTGTAAAAATATTTAAGTGTATCTTCACCGATATACGCTGCAATCGTCAAGATACCCGGGGAACCACCCGCAAAATTTCTCGCACCTAAAATACCAAGGAAGAAGCCACCTACTCCCCCTGCAACAATAGATCCTATAAGGGCTGCTTTATTTTGCAAAGTTACCCCATAAAGAGCCGGTTCCGTAATCCCACAAATCGCAGTAATCCCAGCAGATGAAGCTAGAGCTTTTTTATTGGTATCCTTAGTTTTTAAAGCAATAGCAAGAGCTGCTCCACCCTGAGCCACATTTGAAGCCAAAGCACCTGGCTGTGCAATCGTATCATAACCAATAGTCATACGGTTATTGATTCCAATGGATACTAAGCCATAGTGAATTCCTGTTGTAACCATTAACGGGAAGGTTGCTCCTACAATTGTCGGAACAACCCATGGGCCAAAGTTTTCCAACCACTTAAAGAAATCACCCAACCAGTTACCAATGACAGCACCAATTGGACCTAAAATCAAAAGTGTTACGATTGCAGTAATTAAGGTCGTAATCATAGGAACCAAGAAAAACTTCACAGCCTTTGGTGAAATTTTAATCGCAAAGCGCTCCACGTAACTCATAAACCAAACTGCCAAAATAACAGGGATAACCGTTGATGAGTAAGAAGTTAATGTAAGAGGAATACTAAAGAAAGAGACGCCATGACCTGATTCCTTGGCAGTTGTCACAATCTGAGTAAAAGTTGGGTGTAATAAAATAGCACCAATCAACATCCCCAATTGAGCATTCGTCTTAAACTGTCGAGCTGCTGAGGCACCTAAAAATACAGGTAAGAAATAAAATCCAGCATCGCCAATAAAATTAAGAACTTGATAGTTAACATCATCTACAGCTACTACCTTAAAGACAACCAAAAGGGACAAAACAGCCTTGATCATCCCTGCTGCTGTAATTACTGGTAAGATTGGGGTGAAAATCCCAGAAATAAGAGCTAAAAAGCTTTGAAGAGGAGTTCTATCTTGTTTTTCCGATGATTCCTTAGATACTTCATCCAGATCCAATAAACCTTCTAAAGCGCGGTATACATTTGGTACATCACTCCCAACAACAACTTGATACTGGCCACCACTCTTAGCCAAACTCACCACACCATCGATAGCTTTAACAGCCTCATCATCAGCTTTAGAATCATCTGCTAAGGTAAAACGTAAACGTGTCGCACAATGGGTTAGATTCTGAACGTTCTCCTTTCCTCCTACAGCTTCTAAAATTTCTGTCCTATCTCTTTATAATCCATGACACTTCCTTTCTATATTCATAAAAATAGAGAACAAGCTGAGCCTGTCCTCTGCATTTTTTCTATTATGACCAAACTTTATCAGTAATTGTTTTAATCAATTGCAATTTATTCCACTCATCTTGCTCAGTCAAGATATTACCTTCTTCAGTTGAGGCAAAACCACATTGAGTTGAGATACCAAGGTTCTTAAGTGGTACAAGTTCAGCCGCTTCATGGATACGAGCAATGACAGCATCTACATCTTCCAAAGCTGGATCCTTAGAAGTAATCACACCAAGTACCAATTCAACATGATCACGGTTATTCCAAATCGTTGGAAGTGGTGCGAAGCTACCTGAACGCGCATCATCGTATTCCAAGAAGAAGATATCATAGTTCAATTGACCAAGATATTTAGCGACTGAATCATAGCCACCTTCAAAAAGATAAGTTGACTTAAAGTTCCCACGACAAATGTGAGTAGCCAAAGTCAAATCTTCTGGAAGACCTTCCAAAGCTTTATTGATAGTGTATACATCATCCTCAGCAATTTTTGCCAACTCAGCTGTTTTCTCAGGATTATTTTTTTCATTCTCAAACTGTTGAATCAAATAACCCCAAGTCGTATCATCCAATTGTACATAACGTGCACCCAAATCGTAGAAATGTTGGATGGTATCATGGTAAGCTTTAGCCAAATCATCAAGGAAATCTGTCCATGAATCATAGTAATCAGCATAAAGATCACTACGGTGGTCACGGTTAATGATGAGTGATGGACTTGGAATAGTTACTTTTGGAGTAATTCCTTCAGGAGTCACTGATTTAAGATATTCAAAGTCACGATAGAAAGGATGATTAGGATTTTCATCAATTTTACCATTGATACGAACGTTAGTTGTACGTGTCTTAGCTCCATGAAATTTATATGAATCCTCTTGTTGGTAAGCTTTCAAAAACCAGTTAGGTTCCATAGGAAGTCAAGGTGCCACCAAGAACGACCAAATTCACCATCAGAAACGACTTGAAGGCCATTTTCACCTCATGATGAACCAATTCCTTAACCAATTCATCTTGTACTTTCAACAATTCCTCTTGCGAAATCTCACCATTGGCAAATTTTTCACGTGCTTCTTTTAAAGCTTGTGGACGAAGGTAAGAACCAACATGATCAAAATGATAATGAACTTTACTCATAGTTATTTACTCCTTTTTATTCTTTCATTTAATGTAATAATAAGCCTATTCTAGCACTTGCTGTTATAGCTGTGAAATATGTATTTACTATCACATTGTATAGTTTTTAACTATATATTTTCTTGAGAAGTTTTTTGTCAAGTAACTTTACTTTACAAAAAAGATATGTTATTCTGTTATAGTTGATTTAAAATCAAGAACATAAATATTAATTCGGAGGAAATAAAGAAATGGCAGTACCTGCACGTCACACTTCAAAAGCGAAGAAAAACAAACGTCGTACACACTACAAATTGACTGCTCCATCAGTACAATTTGACGAAACAACTGGAGATTACTCACGTTCACACCGTGTATCACTTAAAGGATACTACAAAGGACGTAAAATCGCTAAAGCTAACGCAGCTAAATAATAGAAGGGAGATACCATGCGCGTAAATATTACACTTGAACACAAAGAATCTGGTGAACGCTTGTACCTTACTTCAAAAAACAAACGTAACACTCCAGACCGTCTTCAATTGAAAAAATACTCACCAAAATTGCGTAAACACGTAATCTTTACTGAGGTAAAATAAGGATTCAATACGAATCAATACAAAAGAAAAACGCTGATTTCAAGCGTTTTTTCTTTTTGTCAATTGCAGTTTATTGCACTGTATTTCAATTCAAACTCTACCTTTTTCTCTACCTTTTTATCGTAAAATCTGATTGGACACGGTTTGTGTCCAAGTGATTTATAAATAGCTTTATATCAACCTTTAGCAAGGTTGTACAACTTATTCATAAAAAATAAATAGATCTGATTGAATGAGATCTTTCATTTTTCTGTCAATTAAGCAAATTAAATTGACCAAATAAATTGTTGATATATAAAAAATTAAGTAAGTGTATTACAAAGATAGTCTTCTTTATTTATAGTGCTATAATGAATCTATTAGCTTATTTATGATAGAGGTATCGTTATTGATCAATCCAGAATTTTACAAAACACTTGCAAAAATATTCTGTGGGGATGAAACAGAATTATTTACCTATAAAACTGGCCCATAGTTAGTAGACTTTTTTAATAGCTATTTTGGTTTTAGTGATGTTTACCGTCAAGGGTTTCCAACAAGATGGGTTTATGTAAATGATAAATTACTAAGTTTCTCTGAAACTGGTAAACTTGATCTTTTTTTCAGCATTATATTGAGCAAACAATATCTTTTAACAGAACGTCAAAAAGGTGAAGTTGATTCTTTAGAATACCAACAAAAGGTTTTAACGGAATTAAATAAAGTCTGCTCAATTTATTCATTGTATTTGTCAAAAAAAGGCAATGAATTCTTCTTAGTAGAAACCGATCAAGATTTAGTAGAAATCGGAAAAGGTGGATTTGCAGATATTTTTCTACAAAAATCTACAGGATTAGTATTAAAAAAATTAAATGAAGACTCGGTTAGACATGAATCGCTAAGAAGTCGATTTCGTAGAGAGTTTGAAATTACAAAATCATGTTCAGATATTGAAAGTATTATAAATGTATATGACTTTAATATCGATAATTATTCCTACACAATGGAAAAAGCGGATTTTACTTTAGCTAATTATATTAAAGAAAGCGAATTACCAGATGAATCAAAATTTAATATTTTACGGCAAATACTTCACACTATATCTCTAGTGCATAAACGAGGAATTTTGCACAGGGATCTAAGCCCTACTAATGTTTTCTTCATAAACGGAATAATAAAAGTAACGGATTTTGGTTTAGGAAAAATATTAACATCTTAACTCGCATCAAACTATAGATACTGCATCTTTTGACAGCTTTTTATTGTGCACCAGAACACTCAACTCTTCTAAAAGAGGGATGACAAAAGTAGTGATGTATACCTCGGGAGAATTATCAATTTATGACATGAGATCCGAGATCTTACTCGCATACCCTGCTCCAATCAGTACAAAGCTACCACATCGATCCCAATTATAGTATATGAAAATGCAACAGATATGTTGAACGGGTTGAATTCATGGTTAAGAATAAGAAGTCATGAATCTTTTAAAGAAAAATCTGGGATTAATCATGTAGTTTTTGATAAATCGATAGAAAACTATATTTATGAAATGTCAGACATCTCGCCTATCTTGTATCAATAAAGGAACTCGCTGCACCTGAATGCTTACTTTGAGCTTTTATGAATTTGATCGACTCTCACGCAACTTATATAATCTCAGAAGATTGATTCTAACTATGTGCAATATATCAAACGATTTGAAGATGCAGACCCTTTTGCTAGCCTAGCTTATGAAATTTTAAAAAGGACATTTTTCGATAATGTTAACGAAGTGGCTGTTTAAATATTAAAATACGTGAGCTATGACATTAATCGTTCTGCTACACAAATAAGATAGAAAGGTTAATTAACAAAGGGTAGGAACCATTAATCGAGACAATACTAGAAAGATAAAAATGTCAGAATAAAGTGTAACTGTCCGAAAAATATGTCTTTTCCCGAAAGTTTGCTATCTCGCTGTTATAATAGACATGCAAACTTGTTCCAAGAATCTTTTTAGGTTGTTATCATCATAAATACTGATTTTTAAGGGATTTAACTACTTAGTAAACTTTCAACAACTTTTATATATTTTACACAATATAGGACAGTAAAGATGGAAGTGACAGCATAATTGAAGAGTGATAAAAAGAGGTATAAAAATACCTCTCTTTCAGATTGAAGACAAAGTCCTCGAAGTTATACTTGGGGACTTTTCTTGCTCGAAGGAGTATAATAAAAGAAAAGGTATTTGATGAGGTATCCTATGTTTCACAAAGATAAATCCTGAATATAATCGTCGCCAAAGTCAGGTTTCATACACTAGATGAACTTCTAGCCTAAAGACATCTCCTTTCAGAAAAAGTGCTGAAGCAAACGATTGGATTTTTCTTTTTATTTATGATGTTGTTGAGGATAGTTATTCTTCAGATAATGGTCGCCCTAGTTCAGACCCTCGTTTTGTTGCAGCATTCCCTTTGATTCACAGTGTTTTATGGCATTCGTCTGATGCCAAACCATCATAGGATATCGAGGTGAATATTGGCTCATACTTTGTTGGTTTCTTGCTACATCTCTGGAGTGATAAAGGCACTTCCGCATTTTTACAACTTTACTGTACAGAACCATAGCTGACGTTTCTAAATAAAGAATTATAGCACATATTTTAGTCAGCTTCATCACGTTTTGAGGCGGCTAATATCCTCTAGAAATCTTCTGATGGACACTATATCAAGGCAGCTAGCTATAATCATGGAAGTACAAAATGTTGTTGTTGATCAAAAGCAAATTATTGAGTGAACAACTGACATTGAAATTAATTTAGACAGGAAGAAACATTCAAAAAAGGCGAGGCTAAACCTAAGAAACAATCAACGACAGACCCAGATAGTGGTTGGTTTCACAAGGGAGAACACAAGGAAGTCTTCGCTTATAATGCTCAGGTAGCCTGTGATAAAAATGGTTGGGCCTTGGCTTATAGTAGTTGAAGCAGGTAACATCCATGATAGTCAGGCCTTCCTGTCTCGTTTGTTTGGGTTAGAACCTCTTCACCTGAATTTATTAGATTCAGGCACAAAACACCTAGTATTGCCGTTTCTTTTAGAATACGCTAGTGATTTCACACTGGCCAGAGGTGAGGAGGCTTAGTCCTAGATTTGTCTATGACGAGCATTTTGACTGCTATCTTTGTCCAGAGAACCAGGTATTAACTTACCGTACAACGACACGTGAAGGTTATAGAGAATATAAAAGTAATCCCAAAATTTGTAAGAACCTGTCCCTTGTGAGCGATTTGTACTGAAAGTCGCCAGCACCAAAGTTGTTGCGTTATTGAAAGATGCCCTAGAAGTTCTAGGAAGATATCCGTCATCAAAGTGGGATGATGGAACGGTACCAACACCGGAAAGAAATGATAGAACGTTTATTCGGAATAACACCATGGAAGCAGAATATCATAACTTGATGCTGGTACTATCAGAAAAAGGAGTCCAAAATGGAAGACATAGGTTACCATACTGTATGTCTAAATATCAAAAATAAAATGATGGGAAGACCGTTATTTTATCCAAATACCAATATTATTGGATTATGGGAGAATTAAGGAAAGAAAACATCAAAAACGGAGTTTGTTCTTCATTCTGAATCAGAATTTTATAGGAATTTGATTATTAAATCCATTTAAAG
>BNJV01000914.1_pt1 | contig 31954 bp, 45 predicted proteins | sample 8540591 | NCBI WGS metagenome assembly BNJV01 (sample SAMD00202457, study PRJDB9452) | human saliva metagenome | host: Homo sapiens | reverse complement strand
ACTTCAACAAGTGAACGTAATTCTTCCGCTGACACCTTTTCTTCAATATTATCTTCCTTCATTTTTAACACTGTCAATATTACGTTCGTTGAAAATGTCGAAACTTGACAAAAGGCGAATATTTGCGAAACCATAATTATTCCCACCGATGCAAGAGCTGTCTTTTCAGACGATCTCAATGCTATTCTTTTGAGATAAGCTCACCAAAAACTAAAGTTATATACGATAACTAAAAAAAGTTAAAATCATTGAAATATGACTACTATAAAGGGTTTTCTTTAGATATATTGACGAATATTGTGAAAGTCCTGTTAACCGCCAAATAAAACAAAAAAACGCAAGAGTTATGCTTAGTTGTTGATAAAAACTTACTTAGCTCCTTCATTAAGATTTTCCAGCATTATCGCCTTCTTATTTCCTTTCTTCCACCAATATTTTCCAGTTTATTTCTATTTATTGAAACCATTGCCATTTCGAGCACTCGAAAAAGACAGGCGTTTCATTCCTGTCAAGCACAATGCTGCCACAATAACAACTGCACTCAAGGCACGGTTACAAGGTTTTCCCACTTTAAATTATTCCTCCCTAATTGTGTGTTATTTTATTATTATACCACTTATTATATCACACTTTTTCTTTTGTCGTAGAGCCTGAACAATCCAATTTGTCTCGTAGGCATCAAAACTAAAGTGCTGCTCATTTCCAAAGATGCTCACATTTTCAAAATACCCGCAGTAGGTACTATTTCCAAGTTGAGCTCTGGAACCATCTTCAAATTTCTCCAGGCAGTGACGCACTGAATACTGCTTAAGATCATTTATTGCATGAAGGATATCCTGCGAGTAAGCAACTCCTCCTCCAACTACGAGTGCCTTCAGGATCAAGGACACATTTAACAGATTTCCCGATTCCAAGTGCAACACACTCAACTTCATAGTCAACAGCGGTGAAAGTACCCGTCTCCTTCCTTCGCTACATCAAAAATATCCTTTGCTTCTATTTCTCTTCCTTCTAACTTTCATAAAGTTTATTTGTTTTTATTTACAGCAAGTTCGCAACTGCGCTTCCCGTTAATCCAGTAGCTGAAGCGTATGCTCCCAGTCATCCGTCCTGACCGCATCCACAAAGTTTTCCATTTCTTTCAACTTTGTGGTGCGGCTTCTCCTGCCTCCACCGTTTTACCGCTCACAAGCTTTCCATCTACTATTATTCCGCCACCAATTCCTGTTCCAATTTGCAAGACGAGAAACATTTTTGTATCCTTGTGCGGCACCTTTCCACATTTCTCCGCGTTAAGCGACATTTACATCATTATCTACCTTTCACCTGCTTGTCAGATCTTTGTCAAATTCTCCCGCGTGGTCATCCAGCTTCCTCAGGCCAAGGAAAGTGTGGGTCACTGAATTTACCATCGCTTTACCACAGGTCACTGGAACTCCTATTCCTACTCCTTTACATCTGCTTCAAAATTGATGTTGCTTCCTTTTTACCTGTTCCAATAATCAGACAATCTTTCAACTGTTTTTCAAACCCTTCCATTGAATCTGTCTTTACTATTGTTGTAAAAATAATATTTCCTGCCTCATCAACAAGCCCTATCTAGTATTTGTTCCCCTAAGTCTATCCCTACATAATTCTACTTTTCCTCATTAATATTTATTTATAATATTTTCTTTTATTATTTAGTTTTACTCTATTTGGTAATTTTTCAATATTATATTTTTATTCTGTTTATTTTCAGACTTTCCAAAAGAGGTTTGCATAATATAATAATCTGATATAATAAATTACCTTTAAGGTAGACCCAAAAGGGCATATATAAATGGTTAAATAATTTGGGATAAAAAGACTGATTACTTCAGTCTTTTTGTTATATTTTTTCAAGCGAGTTTCCCAAAACTCGCAGACCATTATAAGGGAGACTGCTATGCTACTTTTCTTATTGTTTTATGTAGATTTTCCTACTGATTCAAAGAATTCTGTACTAGTAGTACCCTCATACCCTTTGAGAATGATAATAAACTTTTATCAGTCTCTATCTCCCATTAATTATTGCCTAAAGTACTATATTTAGAATATTTTCCATAATTTTATCAATTATTTTTAATTTTATACCAATTTTTATAATATTTCTAATATCTCATTATATTAACATACTGAGTTTGATAAAACTTCCAAGTTTTAAAATGTACTAAATATATATCCTTTTATTTCTCTTATTCGAGTTTTCACGCAGCATTTGTTTTTCCCTATTCAAAATATTTTAATTATAAGCTATAATTAAAAAGTATAATGGATCACTTCGAAATCACTAATGGAAGGAGGAAACAAATGAATACAAATTTAGAACAAAGAAATGGCGAAAGTTGTAAAAGAAAACTTGATGTCGTAAAAACCTTTAAATCTCAATCACATGCGTTAGTTTTAATCGCTCTATTAGTTGGACTCGGTTTCTATTTAAATGATGCAAAATTAGTAAAATACTTGATATTCTGTGTTGCTTTTGGAATGATTCTGCAACGTTCAAGATTCTGTTTTACTCTGCATTCAGAGACCCTGTTATTACAGGAAGTTCTTCTTACAAAACGCATTTTTAGCTGTTGCAGTCGGAACTATCAGTTCTCAGCTTTAAGCCTTTACTCTATCTCCAACTGGTGGAAAACCTATGGGAACTGATTCTGTTGCACCTTTATCAATACTGACTATTATCGGTGGTGTTATGTTTGGTATCGGTATGGTTACAGCTGGTGGATGGCTTGAGAACTTTATTAGAGGTTGGGAAGGGTTCCAATTACAATGGGTCGCTCTATTGGTGCTTCATGTTGGGATCGGTAGCCGGAGCTTGGGCGATGGATTCCTAGCACCACTTGGTAGCAAATATTAAAGTTTATCTTCCTGATCATCTTGGATGGGCAGGTGCATTAATATTCAATTTGCATTAATAGCACTAGTATACGTTCTTGCCATTAAATGGCAAAAGAAAAATTTAGTTAAACATATTTTTGAAGAAAATTCTTAAATAAATTTTTAGGAGGAAAACTAATGAAAGAATACAAAATTAGATTATTATAGAGAGGAGCTTTGTCCAGTACCTTTAATAAAAGCTCAAAATAAAATGGAAACTATGGAAGTAGGAGATATAGTTATATAATAAATGTAGATCATTCATGTGCTATAAAAACTATTCCTGAATGGGCAGATCAGACAGGAGGATAGTGCCTGCAGGGTTGAAGAAAATTGATGATGGAGAATGGAATATCATAGCTGAGTAAATAATATTGTGAGGAATATCTCGACAGAGATATAAATAAGTTAATTCTTTGGGGATAAATTAACTTATTTGAAAATATGCTGTAAAAAGGAGAACAGTAATGGAATTTTAACAAATTAAGCCAGAACGAAACATATATATAATGAAAAACCTTTATCGTATAATACAGGAGCTGTATTGCTTGGTATTACGGCAACTATTTATCTGGCAGTCTTAAAAGGCATGGAGTGTTTCATGAACTCTACTCACCGTATGGGGAGCTAAAATATTTCAGTGTAGCAGGACTTAATCCTGTTGCATGGCATTATTTTATAAAGAGTTCCGGATTAAAAAGGCAATCATGATACCTGTTTTATCAAATAGTGGTTCCATATAGTGTAACATAGGATATTCTTTGGTGCCACATTAAACTTTACTGCTTCCAGAATTTAAAATCAAAAATAAAAGGAAAAACAGCTTTTTGGTGCTGTCCTTGGGGGATTTTTAATGGGAGCGGGAGCAAGACTTGCTTCAGGATGTAATATTGACGGCTCTCTTTCTGCACTGTCAGCATAGTCATTGACAGGGTGGTTTTACGAGTTATCTGCCTTTTGCAGGTGCCTTTATAGGAAGTAAAAATACTTTTAAATTATATTATAAAGGAATAATTTTGATATAATTATTCTTACAGAGGAGAGAACTTAAATGAATTTTAGAAATAAACTTTTTCAGTAATGATTATTGCTATTTTAGGATTGATTATATCATGCGGAAAATGCAATCAAAGAAATCAAAAACTGAAGAGTATTATATTGATAATTCCAGCTATGTTATTATAGACACTAGAAGAGATAGTCTTTATAACGGGTTTAAGGATAAGAATGCTAAACGTGGAGGGCATATTAAAAATGCAATCCAGTTTACTGCAAAAAGCATGGTTAAACTATATAGAAGATGCTAAATTTGAAACTTATCTTTGCACCGATTGAGGAATTACAAAAGACAAAACTCTTGTTATATACGACACAGATAACGAAAGTTTAAACAGTGTTGCTGGAGAATTTGCGCAAGAGGATATAAAGTAAGAACTTACAGATTTTGTAAATTATGCAATGATGAGAAAAATCCAATGGAGTCTTTTTCAAACTTCCAGTACAGCGTTTCACCCTCAATGGGTAAATTCTGTTTTAAAGGAGAAAAGCCTGAAACTTATACAAATGATAAATTTATGATATTTGAAGTCTCATAGATCATTGGAAAAAGTAAAGGTTATGCTCAGCATATAACTGGTGCTTACCACTTTGATACTGACTGGATTGAAAATGAACCGGTATGGAATCTAAGCGATCCAAAAGTTGTTGAAGCTAATCTGTTGAAAAACGGTATTACCAAAGATAAAACCATCATTCCTTTTACTCTGCTGAAAACCAGCTTGCCGCATATCGTGTATTCTGGCATTAAATGGGCAGGAGTAACAGATGTAAGAGTTCTTGACGGTAACCTGGCTACATGGATGGATGCTGATTCCATGCAGAAACTAAGGTAAATCACACCTACACCTGAAACTAATTTTGGTGGTACTATACCTGGAGTACCAGCATTACTATATCAACTCCTGAGGAAGCAATGGAAATGCAGAAAAATGGATTAAAAACTTACAAGTAACCGTTCATGGGATGAATATACTGCGAAAAGTAGGTGGATACGACTACATTTTCCCTGGTAAAGGGGGAACCTCAAGGTGCGATCTGGGGGATTTGCCGAACTGATTCATCAAATGTGGCGGATTACTATGATCCGGATGGAACTTTACGTAACCCCAAATGAAATATTTGCATTGTGGAAAACTTTCAGAATATTAACGAAGGAGACAAACTTGCATTCTACTGCGGAACAGGATGGCGTGCAACTGTATCCTTGGTTCATGACTATAGTGGCAGGGTGGAAAGATACTTACATATATGACGGTGGATGGAATGCATGGCAAATGGATTCTAAATTCCCATGACAAAAGGAGCACCAAAACAATATGCAGAAACCTGATTCTAAAAATGATTATGGAGCAGGTGTAAAGAAAAAGGAGCTTCATGTAAAAGCTTAATATTTTTAATTTTTTAACCCTAACTTTTAATTTGTAGAATATTTTGAGGCTTATATATAATTAAGTATATAAAATAGACTATTTCAAATTTATATAGTATAATACGACGTATAAATTTAGAAATAGTCTTTTAATTTATAGAAAGGAAAAGTTATGATTAAAAATAGATTGCCTTGGATCACGCTGTCCTATTCTGTAATAAAATTAAGCAGAAACATTCCTCATTATGGAAGGAGAGGAAATTCTTCTTGTTACAGACCACAACCTTGCCGTAGAAAAATATTGAATATTACTGTAATTTAAATAAATTTAAATGCTCTTCAGAAGAAGTTATAGATGGTGTGTGGAAATCACCATTAGCAAATAAATTTTCTTTTCATATATTTTTCCATATAGGAAGTACCCTTTTCACTCTCACTTGTATGGAAATTTCTTTTATCAGTGCTTATATTCTGAGTTATCGAGATTTTCTCAACATCTACGATTTTTACTTCCTTATGGTAAAGTTCTGTTGTAGAATAAGGCAGAAATGCCATCCCATATCCGTTAATGATGCAGGATTTTGTGCATCCACACTTTCCAGGTTAGCATGTAAATTTATAATTTTCAAAATTATTGATAAATTTTGTTACAACTTTTTACGACCCTCATTTTCTCCTGACATTCTTATAAGATCATATTTATTTAGATCCTTTACTTTTATTGAATCAGGAAATGAACCTAAAATATTTGATGCAACGAGCACATTTATTTTTCTTCAAATATTTTTCCTGATAAAGCTTCGTTGCTATTAATATTTTCCGTTACAAAAACCTATATCACATCTTTCCCTTAGAAGTTCTTCCTCTATGACAGAACTGCTTTCCCTGCTGTTCAGTTCCACCAGAAACATTGGGATAATGCTTTTTCAAAATGATAAACGACACATGGAAGGAATAATTACATATGTAATGATACTGCAGATATTTTTGATTTTTCATCGAATTTTGCATCTTCTATTTCTTCCCTCATTTCATCCAGACATTCCTCAAACATTGAAAAATACTTATATACGATTTTTCCTTCTTTTGTCAGTTCAATACCTTTGTTGCTTCTGAGTAAACAACTTTGCATTAAACTCTTTTTCAAAGCTTCTTCAGTCGCTGAGATAACGCTGGCTGAGAAAATGAATAATTCATTTGCGACCTTTTGAGATACTACACTGCTCAACTACTTTTTAAAACAGGTTATAAACATCATTTATCATAGTTAACTCCCTTTCGCACACTTTTATTTTGTAATCAGAATTTTTACTAAAAATCCTATTATTTTTCGTTTATATGATTAGTTATTTATATTATAAACCAAAAATAATACAATATCAGATATAATTTTCCGTTATTATATTTGATAAATCGTATATAATATGTTATTATTTACCTATCAATGATTTACAATAAAACAAGGAGGTTTTTAATGAGAAGTTTATCAGGTATTCAGCCTAGCGGTATCCTACATATAGGAAATTATTTTGAGCAATAAAAGCGGTTTGTGGAACTTCAGGATCAGTATGCAAGGTTTTCTATTTTTCTTGCTAATTATCATGCTCTTGCATCTTTCTCCTAACGGTGAAAATTTAAAACAAAATACAATAGAAGTTATATTAGATTATCTTGCTCTGGGTCTTGATCCGGAAAAATCTACACTGTTCCTGCAGTCGAGATGTGCCTGAACATACAGAACTGGCATGGATTTTTAGCAAATGTTACCCTAATGGGTCTGATTGAAAGGGCTCATTCATGTAAAGACAAGATTGCAAAGGGAATTAAGCCTAACATGGGATTATTCATATCCTATATTAATGGTCGCAGATATACTTTCATGTACGATCCTGATATAGTGCCTGTTGGAAAAAGATCAGAAACAGCACGTGAAATTACAAGGATATTGCAATTAAATTTAACGAAACATATGGAAAGGAAAGTCTTCAAGCTTCAAAGGAAAATTATGGAAAGTGTTGCTGTCGTTCCTGGAACTGACGGAGATAAAATGGGTAAGTCATATGGAAGTGTTATAAATATGTTCTTTTCTAAAAAGGAACTTAAAACAGATTATGAGTATTGTTACTGATTCTACTCCTCTTGAAGAGCCTAAAAATCCAGACAATAACATTACAAAACTGTATTCTCTTTTTGCTACTGAAGCTGAAACTGAAGAGCTTAAACAGAAATTCCTGGCTGGAAATTTTGGTTATGGACACGCAAAAACTGAATTACTTTGATAAATTTATGGATTATTTTGCTCCATTTAGGGAAAAACGTGAAGAACTTGTAAATAATATGGACTCATGTATGTGAAATTCTTCTCAGAAGGGTGCTGAAAAAGCCCGTTCAATCGCCACTGCAAAATGGATGAAGTTAGAAGCGTAGTGGGATTACTGGATAAGAATTATTGGGATTTAGATTTGAATAATGATAGAAAAACAGCTCTAATTAATAGATTAGGCTGTTTTTTTGTGTATGTTCTTCTGCTATTGACTCAAACTAAGCTAAATACTATCCAGTATTTCATTTACAAATTTACATTTTATTTTTAAATTCTTTATTTTCTCAATATCCATATTTGACAATACTTTAAGTTCTTTTCCTATTTTTCATATATATAATATCAAATTTTTCTTCAAGATTATCTTCCAGTCTTCTAAAATTTGCCATAACTTCCCCAACCTAATTCTTTTTGTTATTTCTTGTTCCAGTGTTAGTTTCATGATTTTTATCCATATCTCCTTTACCTATATAAATTTTTGGTAAAGATTCCTATATTTTTCATATGAAAACCTAAATATATGCTATAATAATTAAATAATATCAATTTTTATGGAGGAATGACAATGAGAAAAATTAAATCCAGAAATAGAAAAAGATTAAGTAGTGCAATATATAACGTTGAACTTGCATGTGGGAAATGTTCTGTAGAAGAAATTGAAAATTTTAAGAAAAAGTGTGTATGGTGAAATTTCAGATAAAAATTTAAAAACAAATATTATTATAATAAATTTTTGATTCTCATCACTGAAATATGCTAGATTCACTTCGAAACATAATTACTCTTAATGGTGTGAAATCTCTTTATGAATTCTATTTCTTTTCTGATATTGCTGCCATTCTTTCTCCTCTCTCTTTTTAGTGCTTTCCAAACTCAAATGTTATCGTATATTTACTTCAAGAATTAGCAATCCAATAGATATCCGTGTTTTGACAATAGCTTAAAAAGTTTTCTTTAAAAACTAATATCTTTTACTGATATACGAGCATTTTTAAAAATAATAAAAATTATTGAGAATATTGTAATTAAAGGACTTATAGCGTATGAATATTAAAAATATTGATAATAAAACCAAAGTTGGAAAAGATTATAATTCCTAATATATAATTATTACAATTTCTAATGGATTATAATGCTTTTTCATTATTAAATTTTATAGTTTTCATCAATCTCAACTCCTATTGTGAATTATAGTTTTATATATTATACCACTTAGCTGGAGAAAAATAATATATAAAAATTAGAATAAAGTGTTTATGTTTACAATACATTTTAATTTACATTACTCTCCAAACATTAATTCTGGACTAATTCATAAAATCATGGTTTGAATACTATCCTGAATTTACATTACTCTCAAACTGTGATGTATTCTCAAATATTCACGACACGTTTGAATACTATCTGAATACTCTCAAACTAAGCTAATGCAAATAACAATGCAATAACTGTTTGAATACTATCTGAATTTACATTACTCTCAAACGTATAAACTGATTATTAAAACACCTTTCTAGTTTGAATACTACTCTGAATTTACATTACTCTCAAACGATAATCTACTTGGATTTTTAAGGCATGGCTGTTTGAGATACTATCTGAATTTACAGTACTCTCAAACTAACAAGGGTATGAATAATTTGATGGAGAAGTTTGAATACTATCTGAATTTACATTACTCTCAAAACATATAGACAAAAGTTTTTCATACTCAATGTTTTGAATACTATACCGAATTTACATTACTCTCAAACTAAAATTAGCTGAAACTAGTAACAAAATCGTTTGAATACTATCTGAATTTTACATTACTCTCAAACAACAATTTAAATGGAATGCCTTTATTTAAAGTTTGAATATATCTGAATTTACATTACTCTCAAACTCCATCACTGGTTTTTTATATTGCAATGACGTTTTGAATACTATCTGAATTTACATTACCTCATAAACCAGTTTGCCTTGACTGGGTATATTATGTTTGAATACTATCTGATTTACATTACTCTCAAACTGATAAAAGTTTTAAAATTTAATAGCGATAGTTTGAATACTATCTCAATTTACATTACTCTCAAACTGATAAGTTTTAAAATTTAATAGCGATAAGTTTTGAATACTATCTGAGTTACATTACTCTCAAACACTATCACAAATGATAAGAAAAAATTTCAAGTTTGAATACTATCTGAATTTACATTACTCTCAAAACTACAAATTTGGAAAGTAACTGGTAAATTTAGTTTGAATACTATCTGAATTTACATTACTCTCAAAACCCTAGTTAGTCCGTCCAGACTTGGTTTTTGTTTGAATACTATCTGAATTTACATTACTCTCAAACATAAAATATTGTAATAATTAGTATGGCGGTTTGAATACTATCAGAATTTACATTACTCTCAAACTCAGTGCTATAAAATTGTCCAAAGCTAGTGGTTTTTGAATACTATCTGAATTTACATTACTCTCAAACCCAACCATTCTGTGTAACACATATCTTTAACTGTTTAGATATCTGAATTTACATTACTCTCTAAACATAATGCTATACAAGTTTGTAAGTTTGAATACTATCTGAATTTATGTACTCTCAAACATAAGCTATAAAATATTTTACAAGTTTGTGGTTTGAATACTATCTGAATTTACATTACTCTCAAACATTGTGTATCTATTGATCATAGATAAGTGGTTTGAATACTATCTAATTTACATTACTCTCAAACAAACTTGCATTCAGTCCGTACTGTGCCGTTGGTTTACGAATACTATCTGAATTTACATTACTCAAACTCTTATGACAACAACTTGAGTTTTCAAGCATGTTTTGAATACTATCTGAATTTTACATTACTCTCCAAGCTGGTCGGCAAGCCGAGCAAAGTTTGAATACTATCTGATTTACATTACTCTCAAGACGAGCTTGAGAAAAGAACAGCAATCTTAAGTTTGAATACTATCTGAATTTGTTACTCTCAAACAGTTGTACTGCTATGTCCATGATGTTTTCTCGTTTGAATACTATCTGGTTACATACTACTCTCAAACATGTTTTTAGTGCTACATCTTTTATTATAGTTTGAATACTATCTGAATTTACATTACTCTCCAAACTCTTTTCCAGTTCAGTTTTCAATGTTTGCCCTGTTTGAATACTATCTGAATTTACATTACTCTCAAACAAAGATGGAAGTTTTGCTGTTGATCAGACAGTTTGAATACTATCTGAATTTACATACTCCTCAAACCTCAAATTTATTTTTGAGGGAGAGTAGTTTTTCGTCATTACGTAACGCTGAAATCCCAGATAATATCTCGACTTTATGAAAGATTTATCTCACATAAATCTTATCTATAATAAATAATTTTCTTCATCATTTATTATATCGGGGTTTTTGATTTTCTACAAATAATCAATTTTATTTTTTATAAAAACATTCTCTATATAATGCTACAATATCTTTCTTTTCTCAGAAATATGAAAATTAATTAGTATAAAAATTTCCTGACTTTTGATACTAAATCTATATACTCTAAAAATCTCTTCTATTTTATTTGAAAAAGCATAGAGATAACTTTTCACAGAGAATAACTTAAAAATTCTGTTTAAATCTATTTCCTTCTAGTTATTTCTAAAGGGATAGTCATATTTTTCTATTAAATAATAAATATATTTCAACAGATTGTTTTCCATATCTTTCGTTTCTAATAAAAATTCAGCATCTACAGATAATTTTTCCAATTCATGATAAATTTTATTCAATACTTTTTATTATTTAAATTTAAATCAAATATATCTTTGATTATATCAATTTTATCAGTAATTTTTCAATTCAGTATTTTCTTCAAACAAAGAAAAATTTTCCATCATTCTCCATCAATTTGTTTAATAATTTCTTGAATAAATTCTACAAATTTCTCTTTCTATTTTCAATACTAATAAAATTTATTTTATTTTCTTCAAAAACTATTTCATTATTTAAATCTTCATGTATCAATTTCATAAAAATACCAGTCTTTCAGTTGAATTTAAAACTTCACTTTTATTTTCACCTAGCAACATATACATTTAGAATACTGTTTTTCAGTTACTAACAACACTTGACTAACCTTCTGCAGGCTTATTTTTCTCTAAATTATTCATTAATGTATTTGTTGTTGTGGCATTTTAAAAGCTAATTTTTACATAAACAGATTCCTGTAGCATCATAAATCCTGTCTTTTATTAAAATTTTCTAAATCTTGTATATTCTTTTCTATTTTTCTGTGAGTAGGTAAATCAAAAAGAACTATTCTCATAAATCTATAACTCATCTTTTAGGAAACCTAATTAGAGATATATCATTTTTCATTCAATGAATCAAATACACTCTTACAGAAAAATTTTTATTGCATTTGTCATATGCTGTTGTTTACCTTCTAATATGACTTCTTTATTTAATATATCCAGTATTTTCGTTTTTCTTCTTTTTCAAATTTTTCTAATTTCATTTCATAAATTAATCTATCAACAAAAGGTCTCGAAAAGGTTCCATAAAATCACAGGATAAATTGAACTGATTAAAAATATTATCATGAAAAATTCCTAACGTGAGTCAAATATCCATTTGAAACAATTTCTTTATTAAAACACGATAATATTAGAATATCCATAATTTAAGCCATGGTTTATTGAAATATCTAAACTTCTTGAAAATTCCATTCCAAATAAAGAATTAAAAATATACTTTTTGCAAAGATGTCCTTCTCTATTGCTTATATCATTTATTTCCACTCTGTGAAATATATTCATCTAATAATTTGAAGTTCTTACATTTAAATCTTTTCAAATTATCTCTTTGATTTCTTATTTTTCCTTCACTATTTCCTGCCATAACTCCCTCATGTAAGCTTTTTCTCCATTTTTATTTGTGATCTTATTTTAGAACTTGTATCATGACTACCATAATAAGGTAATAATTCTGAACTTGGATTTCTTCTTTTCATCACAAAAGATAATTTTAATTTTTCTTTTTACCATTTCATTAGTAGAGCTGCTGTCAATGAGACAGCAGTTGATTCAATAACTAAAGTATGATTTCTCCTAAATGAACTTTTGTAGTTTTTCATTTCTAATAACTAAATATCCTAATTTTAAATCAAGCTTCGATGTACTTGATATGACCACTACTCTCCAACTCACTTTCAAAAACTCCCTTTACTTATTTATCCAAAGATACTTTTCTTTTCAAATAATCCTGTTGGTGATTGATTTATAATATAAAAATCATTTTCAAGAATTTTTGATTTACTTAATTTCATATTATAGTTTTTACTATACTTATCATGTATATTTTCATATCAAATTCACCCTCTGAGAATTCAAACATTTTAATATTTCTTGAATAAATCTACTTTTAGCATAATTATTTAATGTTATAAAAATCTTTTAATTTGTTGCAAGCTTCTATATAAAATAGGTAAAAGTGCTTTTAAACTTTGAAAAATTCCTGTTTCTATTTTTCAATAATTTCTTTATACAATTTTTCCAATCTTTTCTGATATTTCATTTTCATTTAAATCTCTATCATTTTATTCTTTTTGAGTATCTTTGGAAGTTTTTCTAAAACTTTTTCTTCTATTAATTCTTCATTTTATAAATTAATTTTAAATATTCTAAATTCTTGTATATTTTTTTCTGTAAGTTTCATAATTTTTCTTTTGTTAAAAATAATTTGAATTCCATTTTGAGTAGTTATACTATCTGCTGTTTCTAGAATTTAAATAATACTCGTATCCATTACCTATGTACCAAATGATTTATAATTTAACTTGCTTATTAAAACTTTTCGGTTCTTGTAACTTTTCAGTTCTTCTTTACAGTATTTTTCTAAATCTTCTTTTGTTGAAATAGATTTTTCTTATATAAATAGGCAGAGTTTCTATACTTCTAATTCTTTTTCTTTTTTTCTCTGTGTATTCAACTATGAAAAAGTAACAGTTTTTATTTTATCATAACCACCGTATTTTATATTACTCAATACACCTGATGACTTTTCAATGGACGTAATTTATCTTTCTCAGAAGATATATTCTGATCACTAAATCCTCCTTTTTGCTCATATGAAGCCCTTTGTAAATAAAAGGTCTTATTTTATAGATATATCTTTCTATTTTTGAAAGCATTACATCAGGATTCCATACATCATTTTCTCTCTCAAAAACTTTATTCAAATTATATGTTCTATTATCTTTTTCTATCTTTTTATAAAATTATAAGGATTGTCAGTAAATAAAGTATTATATATATTTCCTGTTACAATATTCAAATATCCGTCATGAGCATGATGATAATCATTTAATTCCTAAATTTGTAAATACCAAATTTTTGTCTGAAAATCAGATGTAAGTCCTGCTTTTATAAATTACCCTTGTATCACTTCCGAATATTACTTTTTAATAAATCAGCTAGAACTTTTTGTAGCCTGTCTAGTTTCAACTATTTGTCTACTTATAAATCCTGCCAATTCATCATCTGAAAATCCTTCTGTTCTTGTTAATCTTTCAGTATTTAGTATTACTCATCAGTCCTCTTTCTTTTAAAGAAGTCCAGAAAGCTTTACATTTATTTTTGTATACTCTTATCTATAGGATATTCATTTTGTCTTGTCAGCATTTATCTGTTTTTACTAAAAACTGTATTATCAAAGCTATCATCCTTTATTTTTAGATTGGGGATATATATGAGTCGATATCATATAAATTATCATTCATCAAATCTTCTAATCTAATAACTTCACCACTATACATACATCTTCCAAGCTGTAAATAATATAGATAAAGTTTTTTTAGACTTCAAATCATCATTAGTCTTATCTTTAAATTTTCTAATTCTTTAATAGAATCATCATTTTTTTATATTTTTATATAATTCTAATAGCTTATCTTTTCTTTTTCAGTTCTTTTTCTCAGTTTGAGTATCTCGCCATTTCAATAAATACTTTTTAGGAGATTTATTCGTTACTATTTCTTTCACTATTACTAAAGCTCTCCAAAATCATTTTCTTTACACTAGAGATACTTGTAAATCTTTTACTAAATCTTCATAAGTTATATCTTTCTTCATTTATTCCATTATATTCCTTAATTCTATCTAAATATTCATATTTATAGCTCAATAATTCCATTATATTTTTCATTTTTCTCCATAGCATTTCAATTATACTTATGGAGTTCTCCTGTTTCTTCATCCATTGTTTCAATTTCTGTTAAAAATTCTTTTAGACAATCTTGACCAGTCTCTATACTTTTAATTTTAAAATTAATTTCATCTCTTCAGGTGTAACTTTTTCTGGATATTTCTCCTCTATTTTTGATTTTTATTAATCTTCTTCACCATATAATGTTATCCATAAAATGATATCTTCTATCATTTTCTTATAACTATCTTTTACTATTTTTCTTCCCCAAATATTTTCATATCTATATAAGAACCTAAAGAAGTATTAAATGTTCCGTCAATTCCTGTTATTTCTGCTTTAGTTACAACTATATTCTGACTTTTTAAAAATTCAATCAGAGTTTTTCATTCCTATTTTTATGAAATAATTCTGTATATATTTTTGTTTTAACTCTACTTTTTATTTTCTCTCCTCTTATTTTTAAATTATTCAATTCATTTAACACCATGTATTTTGTATAAAAGTAGAAATTTTTAGGTATAACATCTTTTTCAGGCAAATATGTGCACTTATTTGTCATTCTTTTTATAAACTTTTCTGCAGTTTTAGACATATCTACATGTTTTTCAAAATTCCAGGGCAATATTTTTCCCATATTCTTTTCTTTCTATCCATGCAAAAGGACTTTTTGAATTTAAAGATCCAACGTAATAAGGAATTTTTAAATTTAAATATTTTGATTATTTTTCTGATACTGATAAGCCTGTTTCATCTTTTCAGCCAAAACCATGTAAAAATATTTCTCAGCATTTTTAATATTGTCTCCTAATTCTTTCTGATGTATTTGTCTTGGTATTACTCCATTATCCTTTATTTTTGTTTTTGGAAGAAAACTATCCAGCTCTATTTTTATTCAAGATATTTTTACAATTTCATCAGTATTTTCATCATTAAAAATATGATTTTATTTTTATAAAAGTTCTTCTTTTCCATTCTTTTTACATAATTTTCGTACAACCCGTTTTTCTAAAAATTTCTTTATATGCCTTTTTATCTAATCTTTTCAATACCTCTTTTTAATATTTTTCAAATCATTTTTATGTTCATCATAAAAGTTTAACTTTTGAATAGGATAAATATTTATCTTCTTTCAAAATATTCTGTAATAACATCCAGTCATAAATAGCTTTTGCTTTTTGAACAAATAATATTTTTCTCCTAAAAATACTTTCATATTCTTCTTCTTTCTCATCATAATTTCCTTTTGAGAAAGCTATTTTTGCCTCCTTCATACTCCTTTATCATCAAAAATAGTGGATATTTTTGCTTCATTCCCAACAAGTAATTTCCATATTTTCCTGATATATTTTATTTTTCTTCTTCCAGTAATTCACTTAATTTTTCTTTCTTTTTGTTCTATTTAACATTTTATCTGTTAAAATTTCTTTTTATTGCTTGTAATGAAAACATCTGATTTTATTTTAAAATCTATATTTAATTCTTCATTTAAATATTTTACAAATTCATTAAAAATATCATCGAAATCTAAAATTGTCTGATAATTCACCTTCGAATAAAAATGTCCTCTATGCGATAATATATGGGATATTGCTAAATATAATTTTCTTATTTCAAAAGCACTTTCTTCATTATCAATTAAAGCTTTTCTTAAATGATAAATTGTAGGATATTCCATGTGATAATCTTGATCTGTATAATTTTTGTCCATAAAAAGTGTGTTTTTATTTTTGACAGTTTTATCTTCAATAAAATACTGGCTCTCTTTCAATCTCTGAAAATCCAAAAATCTTTTTGATATTTCTGCACTAAATAAAGTCTGTAATAATTCTATTCTACTTTTTCCTCTTCAATCTTCTTCTTGATGTTCTGAAAATTCTTCTTTCTCTAGCTGTATTTCCCATATCAAATAAATGTGTTCCCCATAAATTTTTATTGAATCTTAAAATATCATATTTTTTCATTTGTAACTGCCCAACCAATAGAACTTGTTCCTAAATCCAAACCTAAATAGTAATCTTCAAATTTTTCATTTTTTTCCTCCTAAATTATTGACTTTCTGAAATTTATATGTTATAAATTAGTAAATCAGAATACTATCTGAATTTACATTACGAGTTCAAATAAAATTTTTGAAATCGTCATTATGACTCTGCAGTGCAGATTTTTAAAAGCCTATGTTAAAAGGCTATTTTTATAAGATTTTTTTCTTATAAAAAGATTTGTTTTCACTTTAAGTTTAACACATTTTTGTAAAAAGTCTATACCTAATATGTTTTTATTTCACATTTTGCTACTATTAATACCTTCGGGGAGCGATTTGGCGGAATGTTTTAAACGACATTTACATTACACTTTTGCTACTATTAATGCTTTGATATAGGGTGTACATATTACAAGCTTACTATATTTACATTACACTTTGCTACTATTAATACAACGCTAACTTATGGACAGAACAGACTGCTTGTAGTGATTTACATTACACTTTGCTACTATTAATACATTTAATTTTTCTGAAACTTGTCTGGCTTTGAATACATTTACATTACACTTTGCTACTATTAATACTTTAGGGCGTTCAACCAAATTTACGGCACAGGGAAGATTTACATTACACTTTGCTACTATTAATACTACTTCAAAAACTGTCACTGCTAAAAACTGGTAATAAATTTACATTACACTTTGCTACTATTAATACGTTTTTCCTTTGGACTGTATTCAAATATTTTAGTTCCATTTACATTACACTTTGCTACTATTAATACATCCGTACTTGACAATCCTAAGCCCCCTTTTTGCGGTATTTACATTACACTTTGCTACTATTAATACCTTATTCTCAATAACATTAATTCCTCCATCATCGTAATTTACATTACACTTTGCTACTATTAATACTTTTATATCAATGTTCATTTTTACAAATAGTGTAATTTACATTACACTTGCTACTATTAATACTTGTTACAAAAGAAAATGCTTCTGAAATGAAAACGCATTTACATTACACTGCTACTATTAATACTGTAGAAATTTGATTTGGAATATCTGAAGGATCTAAATTTACATTACACTTTGCTACTATTAATACTACTTCAAAACTGTCACTGCTAAAAACTGGTAATAAATTTACATTACACTTTGCTACTATTAATACTATTGCTTTCATGCAACCACCTATTTCTTTTTAACATTTACATTACACTTTGCTACTATTAATACATATTTTTGTTATATATATATTCTGCCATTTCAATATTTACATTACACTTTGCTACTATTAATACCTTCCGTGTTCCCAGAAATACTTCCCAGGAAACTGTCATTTTACATTACACTTTGCTACTATTAATACAATAGTAGATGGTCTAGGTCATTATATTTTTGATTATTTACATTACACTTTTGCTACTATTAATACCCTGATTATGTTTCAGTTAGTCGCTTTGAATAATAATTTACATTACACTTTGCTACTATTAATACCCTAAACTTTCGGATAAAAGCATTCCAACTTAGCAAAAATTTACATTACACTTTGCTACTATTAATACTTTTTGATTTGAGCTACAACAGCGATGACAATCACCATTTACATTACACTTTGCTACTATTAATACTTTTTGATTTTGAGCTACAACAGCGATGACAATCACCATTTACATTACACTTTGCTACTATTAATACATAAGATACAAGAAATACAGCATTTACAATTTTTAAATTTACATTACACTTTGCTACTATTAATACATAAAGGCGGGTTTACCAAAAAAACATGGCGTCACGTATTTACATTACACTTTGCTACTAATAATACCATGCAGGGAAGAAATAGGAAAAGTGGCAATTCAAATATTTACATTACACTTTGCTACTATTAATACAAAAACCACGATATACTTTAAAGCCTTTATCCTTCAATTTACATTACACTTTGCTACTATTAATACGTCACATCTTCCCTGACATGCGTTTAACTGTTTTTGATTTACATTACACTTTGCTACTAATAATACTAACTATTGTTTGCATTCTTTTTCCAAGTCAAAATATTTACATTACACTTTGCTACTATTAATACTATTCGATTTGTTTTATAACTGCTGTCTTATCAGCATTTACATTACACTTTGCCACTATTAATACTGACAAAATTAGTACATTCGCTGGCAAGTAACATTGATTTACATTACACTTTGCTACTATTAATACCTTTGCATTTTTCTTCAAGCCTGTCCCACAAACATTTATTTACATTACACTTTGCTACTATTAATACTTTGCTGGAAAAACAGCATTTAATAGATTATGCATCATTTACATTACACTTTGCTACTATTAATACTTTTATCTCTATATTTTCAGGAATATCTACAGCAGTATTTACATTACACTTTGCTACTATTAATACCTGTTTCAATCTGGCACATCGGAACGTGTAAAATATTTACATTACACTTTGCTACTATTAATACAGAAAAATTAATGAAAAGAAAAGGTCTCATAAAAAATTTACATTACACTTTGCTACTATTAATACATTCTAATTTCAGAAATAACCAATGTCCCATTATTTAATTTACATTACACTTTGCTACTATTAATACGAAATGTTTAAAATAAAATTTGATACAGAAAGTTACATTTACATTACACTTTGCTACTATTAATACAAACTACATTCAAACTTAGTAAAAATGGGAGCTTTTATTTACATTACACTTTGCTACTATTAATACCATATGACAGAGATATTTTAGGGTCTTTGGGTAGCACATTTACATTACACTTTGCTACTATTAATACCTCACTTATTCCGTATTTAATTGCGTCAAATGTATGCATTTACATTACACTTTGCTACTATTAATACGATTTGATAAAATAAATTAGGTATTTTAAAATGTCTGTTACATTACACTTTGCTACTATTAATACATATCTAAAAAGGGGAGGGTATTTTTAGATGTAATTTACATTACACTTTGCTACTATTAATACGATCCTGACGAACAATTATTTATAAGTGAGTTAGCAATTTTACATTACACTTTTGCTACTATTAATACTTATATCTTACTTTTTGTATCTTGTTTTTAAATCTCTATTTACATTACACTTTGCTACTATTAATACAAATCCTGTGAAAGACTTGATTTCACGGACATATAGATTTACATTACACTTTTGCTACTATTAATACAATTTCATAATTCTATCATATTCAGCTAATTCTTCATTTACATTACACTTTGCTACTATTAATACTTTTCCTTTTTGACATTTTTACCCCTGATTTACATTACACTTTGCTACTATTAATACGGCTATTTCCTGAAATACGAGAGGCTGGAAAGTAGAATTTACATTACACTTTGCTACTATTAATACTCAATGAGAACGGAGATACGAAAGAAGTAGATTTCATTTACATTACACTTTGCTACTATTAATACTCAACAGCAGAGACAACGAGAGGAATGCTTGAAGAATTTACATTACACTTTGCTACTATTAATACAGCTTCTTTGTTAAGTGCATTTCCATTATCATCTGATTTACATTACACTTTGCTACTATTAATACAAAGTACGACCATCACACAATGTATCTTCAAAATGTATTTACATTACACTTTGCTACTATTAATACTGCAGTTAATGGAACAACTGTTGGAATAGGAGAGCTATTTACATTACACTTTGCTACTATTAATACTAAATTAATAACAAACATTTCAACAAATGGATAATTATTTACATTACACTTTTGCTACTATTAATACAAACATCTGACCTATATTTGAAATTGCGTCTATATTATTTTACATTACACTTTGCTACTATTAATACCGCCAACCGATTTGAAATTGAGCTTCTTTACCATAATTTACATTACACTTTGCTACTATTAATACAGGAATGTTCAATTCAGAAGACCAGTTTTTAAATATCATTTACATTACACTTTTGCTACTATTAATACTTCAATTTGATTTCTTTTTTTCATTTTGTGATATAATATTTACATTACACTTTTTGCTACTATTAATACGTTTTTGGAATAGTGTAACTTCCTATTTCTTGTTCAATTTACATTACACTTTGCTACTATTAATACATTATCTTGGTGAAGAAACAAAAATTGAAATAGATATTTACATTACACTTTGCTACTATTAATACTTTTGTTGAAACAGAATATTCAGAAAATTATGGTTCATTTACATTACACTTGCTACTATTAATACTATTTTTAGGAGAAGAAAAAAACAGCAATAGGAATATATTTACATTACACTTTGCTACTATTAATACGAACCTATCACGTATTGCTACGCAACAGATCCGCTATTTACATTACACTTTGCTACTATTAATACACACTTCCCATTTCCATCCAATGATATACTTTACTATTTACATTACACTTTTTGCTACTATTAATACCATTATGCGGTTTGGTAGAAAGTTTTTCCAGTACCATTTACATTACACTTTGCTACTATTAATACCATTAAAAAAAGCGACTATCCTTTCACAATATTTACATTACACTTTGCTACTATTAATACTATGTTGTTACCATCAAATATAGTAACATTGTATCTATTTACATTACACTTTTGCTACTATTAATACGATATCAGAGAAAGATAAAAATAGCTTGACTTTGATATTTACATTACACTTTTGCTACTATTAATACATTTTTCATAGTAAAACAACTATATATAATTATCGATTTACATTACACTTTGCTACTATTAATACATAATCTTTATAGTAACTGCTATCATATACAATAAATTTACATTACACTTTGCTACTATTAATACTATAAACTGTGAGTTTACTTCCGTATCATTTTCACTATTTACATTACACTTTGCTACTATTAATACATTTTTAGGGTATTTTAAAAGTTGACTTGATGAATTTACATTACACTTTGCTACTATTAATACTCTTTGATATTATGATTTTCTAAAATATCAATTAATATTTACATTACACTTTGCTACTATTAATACGGGTATTAATACTGGTTTCAATAAAAAGAGTAAAATATTTACATTACACTTTGCTACTATTAATACTACATTATTATCAAATATATTTAAAACAATATCATAATTTACATTACACTTTGCTACTATTAATACTTTTTCTTCAAATTCAGTCAACTGGCTCTTTTCCTGATTTACATTACACTTTGCTACTATTAATACTTGTCCACTTTACTTATCATTCTTATCATGTCTTCAATTTACATTACACTTTGCTACTATTAATACTTGTAACTTTCAATCAGGTTTAGTTCTTCCTTGCATTTACATTACACTTTGCTACTATTAATACCATAATAGGAGATATACAAGGGGCTATAACAAAAATATTTACATTACACTTTGCTACTATTAATACTTCTGGTCATATAACCCTATAAATTCTATTACTGCATTTACATTACACTTTGCTACTATTAATACGAACGTAAAATGGGACCATCAGCTCCACAGATGTTATTTACATTACACTTTGCTACTATTAATACATAAATTAATATTGTCGACTGATAAAAATCTATGATAATTTACATTACACTTTGCTACTATTAATACCGTCTGTAAACTGTATAGTAAAAATTACAGATAATTATTTACATTACACTTTGCTACTATTAATACTAATTTTATATTAAAAATCTTTTTATTCACTATTAAAATTTACATTACACTTTGCTACTATTAATACTAAAGAATTAATTCTATATTACAATGATACTTCTTGATTTACATTACACTTTGCTACTATTAATACACTTGTCAACTATACTGCCAATAATTCATATTTACATTACACTTTGCTACTATTAATACAATTGAATTTTTGCTACTAAAAATCTAGTTTTATTAATTTACATTACACTTTGCTACTATTAATACTATGTAATTTGTCAACTTAAAATTTCATTAAAATGTATTTACATTACACTTTGCTACTATTAATACAGTTACTCATTTTGCTCAATGCTTATAATATCATATTTCTCTTTTTGTCGAACTCTAATTTTTATAAAAAAATAATGATATTCTCTAAATATTATTTTTCTAATTATACACTTAAACCCTATATTGACAATATTTTTAAAAATTTCTGTCAATACCATATAGTTTTTTCCATTATTAAAGGTCGACAGATTAAAAATTTTTCATTATTAGAAGTCTTATCATCTTCCATTCCCCAAAAATTCTTTTTCAAAGCTCATTTTTCTTGTCTTGTTTTTAAATAATAAAACTGAATCCTTATCTTCCCTAATATATATTTTTAACTCTAAATAAAAGTTTTCTCAGCAATACCGAGGGTTATTTCTCCTTCAAATACTGACTTTTTGAACATGTGTCAAATATTTTTACATATTTTTAAAAATATTACGGGAAATCCTTGCTCCATTATCATCTGTTGAAATATCATACACTAATATAACATACATATTACCACCATATTTTAAATCCTTCATATTTTTATCTTCCATTAAATGTTTCACTATCTTATATGCTTCCAATCTCATAAGGTGTCTATATGATACACTTCGTCCTAAATCTCTATGTTTTTATAGTAGTTTCAAGTCTTTCATTAAAAGTTTTTAAAATTAATTTTTGTGCTTTTTCTTTCATATAAAAATAATTTGAATCTTTTGCAAAAATCTTTTTCTGTTATCATCTTTTTATTCAGTAAAGAAAAAAATAACTCTATCAGCAAGTAAAGGCTTAAAAATTTCAGCAAGATCAAGTGACAAAGAAAATCTCCTATCTCCTACACTATGTAAATAGCTTATTGTAGGATTCAGTTGACTGACATATATTTCAGACAGACAAGCAGTATAAACTAGTGTATTTAAGAAGGAAAATCATAGTATTTATCATATTATCAGGCGGTCTTTTTACTCTTTTTTCAAAAATCAATTTCCTGATTTATAATAACATTCCAGCTATCATAATAAATTTTTCTTATACTCCCTTCAACTCCCCATAAGTTCCTCAACATTTTGTGTTCTAAAAATCCCTTTTCTCAAAGCTTTTATCTGCTCTATAATTTCTTCAAGTTCTTTTCCTCTTTCCTGATAATATCTAAGATTTCTCAATATGTTTGCACTTGTCGCATCAATTATCAGCTGTGCCAGTTCTGTTCTTTTATCATTATCTGTATAATTTTCAACCTGTTTAACAAATAATTTTCCTGAAACATTCGTTTCCTTAGGATAAAAAGTTCTGTATAAAATCCGTAATAATTAAACACATGTACAGGTATTTTTAAAGTTGCAAGATAATTCAAACATTTTGTATTAAGGGAAACTCACCAAATAAATATATGTCCCTTTGTCATTTTCTACTTTTATATCCTTAAATCTTCCATCCAATGCTGTTATTCTTACAACATTGTCTTTCCTCTTTAATTCTCCACTTGAAAAATATAAAAATAACTTTCAGACATTTTAATCATCTCCTGTTTTCCTAAAGTACATAATATTTAAATTACTCATCAATTACAAAGATAAAATAGATAAGTATTTATTTAAAATTAAATATAACAATATTCATAATAGGCACATTTTTACATTGCTTACCATTTATAACTTCAGGAGAACTTTCATTTTTACATATTTCTTCTATTTCTTTTTAAAATTTTTCTAAACAGATTTCATCTTCTTCAGATAAGATAATTTCTTTTCTTTCCCTTTATTTTCAGGATAATCAATTATTCCCTTTTCTATTTCAATTCCTCTTTTTAGAAAATAGATATAATATTTTACCTGCCATATTGCGACTTCTTCTATGGCTTTACTCTTTTTATTTCATGAACAACTTTCCAGTTTCTTATAAAAATCAATATTTACAGTTTCTTCTATAGCTATCTGTTTTTGTTTCAAAGGAATATCTGCTTTCATCAATCAATTTTCCCATTTTTACATTTTCATTAGTTTCTTCAAAAATTTAAATTCCTTGAGAAACACCATAATTTCCTTTTGCATACAAAATAATAGTTCATCATTAAGCCACTTATTCTCATAACAAACTCCCTATCTGAGTATTATCAGATTAAAAATGAATCTTCAGAATCTTTATTTTTTCTTCCTTTAATACTTCCGCACCTTTGTCATATGAATAATCACAATCTAAAATAATTAATGTTTCATAATCATTTATTTTCTATACTTTTTCAAGAGAAATATTATCAAATTCATATTCAGGGAATTGCTACTTTAAATTGATTTATTTCTCGTCTTGCTTCTATTTTTCACTTCTTAAATCTTTTCGCTCTTCTTCATCCAATCCCTTTGCTTTTTCTTCAGGATTTCAATATTTTTCACTATTTCTTCTTCATTTTCCTGATAAATAATTTTTGGAATTACATCTTTCGAAGCAATATTTCTAAAAATTCTTTGTACTTCTGATTTTGTTTTTCATATTCCACTATATAATTTTTCAAAGCATAAATATTTTTACTAATTTCCCATAATACTCTGTATCTTTTTAAACTTTCAGTTGAATAAACTTCTTCTATTAATTCTAATTTTTCTGTTCTGTTAACAATCCGTCAACTTCTAATAATACTTCTTTTAGATTTATTATGAATTTCTCTATCTATAACCGCTTTAGAACCCTTTTTATTCCGAACATTCTTCTGTGAAAACATAACAGTTATATTTTTCATCTAAAAACTTCTCTATTTCTGTAACATCTTCCCATTCTCTGAAAAAGTCCATTCAAATCTGATAATTCTGTAATGAGAATATCAAAAATCTAAATCAAGAGATGCTTCGACTACCTGTGTACCAATCCAGATTCCATTTTCAGAAATATTTTTAATTTCCGTTCTCTTTTTTACACTTTCCTTAAATCTTTTAGGATTGGCAAATTCAGAAATTTCTTTTTCTTTTTAGCTCTATCTTTTTATAAATCGGCTATGAAGTAAATTTAGCTCTTTGGATTCTATCCCCTAATTTTTCAATTCTCCATATATTTGTTTAGATTTTTTTAACAGTGTTACAGACAACCAGAATTTTTATTATTTTTGTAATTTTTCTTTTTATAAATTCAGCATTAATAGTATTTTTAATACTTTTTATATTATGTCTTTTTATCATTTATAAAAGGTTCTGTAGTTACAAATTCTATTTCCTCCTCTTTTAATAAATCTGAATAATTCCTGGTAAAGTCGCAGTCATTATAGCAAATTTCCCACCAAAAATCTGTAATATATTTCAGTCCGTATATCAAATAAGCTAATAAATCTGTTGAATACATCTGAATTTCATCAATAACCACTTTAGAATAAGACAGTGTAGCAACTTTTAATTCAAATCCTGGTGCCCTAAAAACAAAATCAAAAAGCTGGTCTATTGTGCAGACTGTCAATGGCAGGAGAGGCTGCTGTTTTTTGTCCATATACATAAACAGCTCATCATTATCCATTTTTCCAGATTATTTTTCCTTCTTTTTCATCTTCTACATACATCTCCTAAAAATCTGAATGTAGCAGCCCTATTCTATTTTCTGTTTTTCAATTACAATCTGATTTTTGACCCTATTAAAAATGGAATTAATTGCTACTCTTAACGGCAATGTGAAAAATCCTTTATTATTGCCTATCCAAAGTAATCCTGCTTCGGTCTTTCCATATCCTGTCTGTGCTACCACTACAACATTTTCATTTTGATTATGAATCATAAACTTCTGCAACTCGTTCCAGCCATTTTTAGGATTATCCTTTTTCAGTACATTTTTAAAAAGCATCCATTTTTCTTCAAGAAAATCATTTTTCCTCAACTGGAATATAAGAACTTGCAAAGACATAGTCTATTTTTATTCAGTAATCCTTTTTAACATCACATATTTTTTTGAAAAGTTTCAAAGGTTTCCTTTTCTGATAAGATAAAATCTTGAGAATAGATTCTTCCATTTAATTTATAATATTTTTTTACTCAATTTCTTTAATTTTATTTTTCATTCTCGATTCTAAAAAAATAGAATACTTTAAATTTTCTCCTATATTCTCATTTATATAATCAAAATATATATTTTGTAACTTTTCTAAATATTTTAGAAAATAATTTGCTTCAATATTCATTAATTCTATTTCTTTTCGAAAAAATCTTCTTCCGAAATTTCTGAAAGATTTCTTTTCTATGATGTAATGCAACAGAATAAGACAAAACTTTAATATCACTTTTATCAAAACCATTTTCACTTAAACTTTTGCTATCCATAAAAGAAGTACTTAATAACCCGTGAGGAAGTTCTCCATTTTGCTTTTTGACCAGATAACTTACTTTGAAATTTTTATTTATTTTCCCAAGATCATGATAAATGCAGGCAAGTAACAATAATTTTTGACCACATTTACATCAGAATATATTGTAAAAATTTTTTAAAGTTATTAATCAGATTTTCAGTATGTTCCATAATTGTTTCACCATTAGATTTTTGCTAAAAACTCATTTTTCATAATTAATTTCTCCTATAAACTATAACTCACAAAAAACAATTTCATTATCCTCATCAATTGGAACTATTTCATCTTCCAATGCTGTTATATTTGAAGAATACAGTACTTCTTCCTTTTCCATTCCCTTATAAATTTGGGCTTTTGCTTTCGTACCAATATTTTTTTGAGTTCATAATTTTTGTCAATTCATATCTCGTACCACAAAACATGAATACCTGAGTTGAATTACCAAATTCAACTTTTTCATCATATACAAAACTTAAAAGGAATATATGCAAATACTTCTTCTCCATTTTCTAAATCTTCTTCAATCTTTTCCACGTCTACAATCCTAACATCCTTAATTAGCACAATATCCTCTCTTCTCCCTAAACTCGGGTATTCTATTGGGTATTTAAATGCTTCAAAAATCGTATTTAAAAATTCTTCTGACTGGTCTTCCGGTATAATATGAATTGTCAAGTTTACATCAACCAGCAGTTCAGCAGTTGCAACTCCTCTATTAATACCGTAACCATTTACATTTAATTGGTGCCTTCCCATTTCAAAAAGGATTTCCATTTTTAAATTCATATCTTGTGTATAAGTCATTAACCTTAGAAAAGTAACTTCCACTGATACTTATTTTCATCGGTTTATATTCCTTAAAGTCACAGAGGAATGAACCATTCCAATTACTGTTGAGTATGGTGGCAAAGGATAACTCTCTTTTAGCTGGAAACTTGTTGGAACTTTATAATTCACCATATTTTGATACAATTTTCAATTTAATTGCCTTCATAATTATCCATCAACTTTCTCTGTATAATAATTATCAACCTTTTTCTTTTAACTGTTTTGAAAAATTCAGGAAACATTCAGCACATTTATATTTTTCTTTCAATTTTTCTTCAATCTCTGTATCATTTTTTTAAACTGTTCTTTTACAATTCCAGAGATTGTATCTTCCTCTATATAATCATAAATTCCGCTACATAATTTATCAACTAGAATTTTGTTATTCTTGACATCCACTATATTTTTCAAAAATGGATTTTTATGTCGTACACTCCACCTATTATAAATAAAGGTTTTAAATCTTCCTTCTTCCTTTAATATCCCTATAGAGTAATGAAATTGTATCTAGAAGTTTTCTCACTCTTCTTGATTTCTCTTCATTTGAAACTTCAATTTTATCTAATTCATCTATTCCAATTCTATCTAAATCTATAGCAACTGTATATTTATAGTAAGATTTATGTATTTCAGCCTGTGCAATATTTGGAAATTCTCCAATTCTATCAGCTAAGCCTTTATTTGTTAAAAATTCCAGATCCCCTTTAAATGTTTCCAATGAAATAGCATTTGACAGTCTTACTATTGCAGAACAGTTCTTAGAATTTTTCACCTTTTTATTGTTTTCATATATCCAAAAAATCAAGTTCAGGATAATCTTTAATTGTCGTATCTGCTGAAAAATTGAACTACTTTCTTGTCTCCACTTCCTTCCGCTTTTTACTGGTGACTTTTTCTTCTCCTAGCTGTTCTATAATATTATATCTTATTGCCTGTCTGGAAATATATGTATTGTTCCCCTTTATTTCTTGATAATTTCTTTAATGCTTTTGCAACATTTCCTATTCCTTCTCCATAGTTAGCACTTTGTGCCAAAAAAATATTGCTGTAAAAAGTTAAACCTTTGTTCTTCATAATTATTCATTCCTTCTTTTTATCTGTTTTATTTTTCATTCTTACTTTTTATCTTCACCTAACAAACCTAATAAAAATCCATGCCCCAATGTCTGAAAAATTTTCATCATTTAAAAAGTGCTTTTAGCAAAAAGTGAGCTAATATTTTTCCTGCATAAGCATGAGCTGAAATCAGTGCATCCATAAACATATCAACATTATTAATTCTCAAAGCGTTCTGAAGTCTATATAGCAGACTTCTATCTTTTTATCATTTCCACTTTTTATGTACTCTTCCCTGAAAATCATTGCGTCCCTTCTTATATAGAAAATATCTTTTTCCGTTAATTCTTCTGACGTTTTCTTACTTTCCTCTTTTTCAACTATTCTCGATTATCCATTTTATTCAACCTCCTGATATAATCCAAATTTATTTTTAGTAAATCTTCTATATTTTTAATTTACAATACAATTTTTATTTTTGAAATCTTATAATAACATAATTTGTTTATTAGCGAAAATAAATTTTGGTTATTTAATAATTCTGTTATTGTTGTATCATAAAAGATAAAAATACCTTCTGTCAATTAAATACCATTTATCTAATAAATCATCTAATTTTTCTTTGTTTTCAGATAAAAAGTTTTAAAAATACCACGTGATAATAAAAGTAAACTTATAATGTCCTTCCTCTAACTTCACAATCTGAATATCTGATAATTCATATTTTGTATTGTCTTTTCTTTCTTGATTTCCTTCAATAAATTTTTATATAAGTTTATATATTTTTCTTCTGACTTATCTTCTAAAAATATTATATGCAATTCCATTATTTATTTTACACAATTGATCTATATTATGGTTTGCATTCACAAATATACCTTTATCAGCTCCATATATAAATCCAGCTGGAACACAGGAATATATCAATGTAACCAAAGGAGTTACTGCAATATCATTTACAAAATTCCAGACATGTGATGGTTTTCTACTCACATCAAATCCTGTATCATTTAAAAACCTAATGTATTTTTATAATCTTTCATTGGCATATTTGATATTGTACATTTATATTTAAATTTTAGACTTGTCAGCATTAATATATTCTAATGCAGGTTCTACAAAAATATGATTTATATTCTTCATAAATATCTTTAGCAGAATTTGCCCTATTTAAAAACGATACGTCGCTCCAGGCATTATTTATTATTACATAAGCTACATTTTTAGCAGACAAGATAATTTTTGCATTTCCTTCCTTATCAGTTATTTTCTTTTTTTAAAAAATCAATAATCTCCTTCATAATCTTAAGATTATTTTTACATCATCATCTGAAATTTCATTCACATTTTTCTTTAGGGTTCTTTTTATTTTCTTTAATTCTTTTTCCATTTCCAAAAATTTTTGTTAGTTCCATTTTTCTATAAAATCATATGCCTTTTTGTAACTTTCCGACTTGATTTTTAGCTTTAAAGAATGTAATTTTTATCATTTATCATTTTTTTAATTCATTAATACTTTTTAATTTTTTTCTCCATTTTCCTCAAATTCATCAATATATTTTTCAAATTCAAGAATCTTACCATAAGTCAGTGTTTTCCCGTATCTTTTTTTATAAAAATCAAAAATATTTATACTCGAAATTTTCCAGAACTTTTGAGAAAATCTTATTAAACGATTTTTATTATCAATTTCTAACTCGCCATTGTTCTTTGTTTCTTCTCCAAGGATATTTATAAATCCTAACAATCCAGCATTAAAACAAATAATCCTTCAATTTCAATTCTATTTTTCATCCATTTTTCCTCCTTTTTTTCTATCTTTCTATCCTAAATCATTTCCAGCAGACCGTATCCTGAACCTGTCAAACTACCCATTCCTCTATTGTAAATATAATCCAGTAAATATGACTTTCCTGTAAAACTTATTATTCCAATTGAAGCATTTATAGTTTTATTATAAAATTTTACTACTATCTTTTTAGCTTTTCACTATTAATAGTTAAATTTTCTATATCTTTCTGTATGTAGTCTCCATACTCTTCTCTTTAATTCAGAATATAAATTTCTTTTTATTATTTCTATAAACTCATCATTTTTCACCTGTATAATAAATATCTTCTCCTGTATCTTTATTATGATCTCGGCAAACTATTAGTGACATTGTTTTAGCAATTAATCTATTGGTGTCTATATTTGAATGTGGGAGTTTATTTACTCCTGTTACTTTGACTACCAATCCTTCTGAAATTTTAATTTCTTTATATTTAATAGATATAAATGCATTAAATATGTTGATACTATCACTATTATTCAAAACAGAAAAAAATTAATAACAAATTCCTTTTTCATCTCGCAGATATATTCTACCCTTTTCAAATTTTGAATTTTTAAAAATAAACACTCCATGAATACTTCTTTGTTTTTATTAGAATTGAAAAATCATCAAATATGGATTCGTATTTGCAAAGTCCTGTTTTTGAAAAAAGTTTTTAATATAGATCTTCTATAATCCTGCGAAAAAAACTGTTACCTTCTACAATCTCACATGTAATTTTAAATCGCATTTCTTCATCTCTCCTCTTTACTTGTTATTTTTAATAATAACTTGTAAAAACTCACTATTAGTATATCTCATTTTTCTAAAAAGTAAATAGTCTTTAAAAATACTTTTTATCCTATTATAGTTTGTTATAATATAAAATATAATTTGTCAAAGATAAATTTTATTGCAACTTTTTATTACAATTTTTTTCCTTTTATTGACTTATATTCATATTTAATGTATTATATACTAACGAAAGAAATTAATAGGAGCATTTTGTAATGTAAAGATTATTGTTTGTTATTATTTTCTATTTTAATAGTGCATTTTGTAAAATACATTTCCAACAAAAGAGACCCCCTCAAAAGAAAAATCCACAAATAA
>BNJV01001836.1_pt1 | contig 31965 bp, 57 predicted proteins | sample 8540591 | NCBI WGS metagenome assembly BNJV01 (sample SAMD00202457, study PRJDB9452) | human saliva metagenome | host: Homo sapiens | reverse complement strand
ACAAGATCAACGCCGGAGAAATGACTAGAATTAGAATGAATAAGCTGAATAAAGAAAAAGTGACTCATAGTCCGTTGACTTATAATCAACATTACCAATAATTGTAATTGGAGGTAGTGTCATGATTACAGAGGATGTGGGGCGCAGAATAAAGAATCTTCGCAATGAACAAGGGATAAGCCAGGAAAAATTGGCTTTTAAAAAGCAGATATTGATAGAACGTGTTAGCTGGTGCTGAAAAATGGGAAAAGAAACATATCACTAAAAAGCTTGAACAAGATCATAAACGCATTAGGTGTATCGTTCGAGGATTTCTTTAAGGGATGTAATTGTTGACTATAAGTCACATATAAGATATATTTTAAGGAGACAAGAATGGAAATCCATAACGAGAGACTTACGAGGATTATTTTACGTTACAGATATGAGCTTCAGAAGAAGATCGAAGAACGCAAGGTCGAGATGCAGTCCGATAACAATGAACATTACATTTTTGTATAATGCCCTTGGCTTTTACTAACGATGAGGGCTATCAGGTGGATTACCAACAGAATGTAGGCCGTTTTTATACAAGTACGCAGGTTCTTTGATTGAAGACTTGGCAATTAGATGTTTTAAAATTGCACATCCTGAAGCGCAAGAAAAAAGTAAAACTGCCTAATACGATTGATCGTGGTCCGAAAAACGGTTGAGATTGATTGTCTTATTGGAAATAGGGCGATTGAACTTAAATGGAAAGATGCGACGACTGACGGTGACCATATTAAGAAAAGAGCAGAAACGAGTAAAAATTATTAGCGATGCAGGTTATACCCCTAATCGTGTAATGTTTTTGAATCCAATAGAGATCAAGCAATACGTATACAGTCTAAACTTAGAGATCTGTATCATGAAATTGGTGGAGAATATTATTCAGGAGAGGAAGCTCGGGAATATCTTAAGCAGGATACAGGTATAGATCTGAAGAAAATATTAGAAGAAAATGGAAAGTGATAGGATGGAGCTAAATAATGTTTATTGTGGGGATTGTCTTGAGCTAATAAAAGGGCTTGCGGATGATTCTATAGATCTGGTCTATATGGATCCGCCTTTTTGACACAAGAAACCCAGAAGTTAACAAACAAGAATGGTAGAGAGTATTCTTTCAACGACTCTTGGACTGATATGGATCAGTATATCGATTACATTGGGACAAGGCTTGAAGAATGTAGGAGGGTATTGAAAGAAACCGGAAGTATTTTTTTGTGCATTGTGATAGGAATGCGTCTCACTATCTAAAAATCGCCTTGGATCGAATATTTGGTGAAGAAAATTTTCAGAGTGAGATTGTCTGGGAATATAAAAGATGGTCAAATTCGAAAAAGGGTTTGTTAAATAACCATCAGATCATCTTCTTTTTATAGTAAAAACCAAGAAATTTTAAGTTCAGAACAATATATACAGACTATTCTGCAACAACCAATGTTGATCAAATTCTTCAGGAAAGAGTTCGAGATAAAAACAGGGAAGTCAAAGTATAAGCATGATGAGAATGGTGAGGCAGTCGTTGGTCAAGCGAAGAAAGGTGTTCCCCTTTTTCGGATGTTTGGGAGATTCCTTTATCTTAATCCTAAAGCTAAAGAAAGAGTTGGCTATCCAACTCAGAAGCCAGTGATACTCCTTGAACGAATTATTAAACTGGTTACAGATGAAAATGATATTGTGTTAGACCCTTTTTGTTGGGTCTGGCACAACGATGGTGGCAGCCAAAATTCTAAATAGGCAGTATGTAGGGGTTTTGATCGTTCGAAAGAAGCCATATCCCTCTCAATGGAAAGAATAGGGTCAATCGTAAAAACAGAGTCATTTCTTCTGGAAAAGGGAAGAGGAGCTTATCAGAATTTAGATGAGCACGTTTTGTCAATCATTAAAAAGTATAAATGCGGTTCCGGTGCAGCGTAATAATGGGATTGATGGATTCTTGAAAGAGTATGTCAATGATAGTCCTGTGGCAGTCAGGGTACAAAGAGAGGGAGAAACTTTAGACGACACGATTTCAAAGCTTAGAAAGAGCATGCAAGAGTAAACATTGTTCATATATGATTGCTGTAAGGACTCATCAAAGCGATTCTGATGTTCTTACTTTTTCAAACGTATCAAGTGACTTGATTATTATCGAAAGCTTTGAAATGAAAATTATGAGTGCATTAGCTCATGCGGAGGAGAATAAAATTGTATTGAAACAGGCATGAGTATGCGGACGTTCATAGTTATGATGCGGGGATCGAAACCCACTTCCAAAACTGTTCTGATACCGATCTGTAACTTGGAAATTTCACACAAAGAAACTTAGACCGACTGTAACATTATTATCTCCTTCAAAATACAGTTTTCAAAAAGGCGCCTAAAGGAGATTTCTTATTCAAAAATCGGATTATGGGCATAACACCCTATACCTTTCCGATATCGGAAAAGTTTTCTAAAATTCAGAGCACCGATTTTGCTTCCGAAGAAGAGCTTGCTTCGAATCTCATTAACCTTGAACTCCCCAATGATCTCCGGTACCATCCCTACCGGTAAGATCTGTTGTGATTAGCTTGACGTTTTTCCCGGCAGCTTTCTCCCTGATTCTCAGTCCCGCTGTAAGCGCCATCTGCAAAAATGGTCACCTCCTCCACGTAAGGCTCCATCTCATCAAGATGTTCCTTCAGCATGGCACTGTCACTTTTTGGTATTCACTTCATAAAGGACACTGAAACGACTTTTATCAATGCTTGGAAATACATCCTCTGGAACGTTCTAACGCCTTCTGTTCTCTGGCAGTTAGTCCGAAAAGAGCATGATCGAAAAGAGTCATTTGTTGGGAATCGTTCTTGCGGAAAGACATATGAATAACCTCTCAGATTTGATGTCTCTATTATACCGCAGAAGTTCTTTAAATGGCGCTGATGTGCGCTTTGTGTACAATTTTCAAGGTTCGTGTTTCGTTTGAATGGGTCTATTAATCCGGACTCACACTGGAAGGATCTCAGGCCGGACTGGAACCTTTAGACCCCAGCATCTTACTATTTTTGTATTACCGGGATGCGACAAGTTTTTGTCGATATTTTCGCGGAAACACCGGTTTCCTTTGCGGAATAAAGTGATGAAATAATTATAATCCGGATAGCCGCATTGGTAGGCGACTTCGGAAACAGGCATCTCAGGATTCTCTGAGAGAAGCTCTTTGGCCTTTTTAGGCGCATGAACTGAATTTGTTTGGCGAGTCCTCTGCCATAGTTTTGGTTACAAATCTCATAAAGTCTTGTTCGACCGATATGAAAATGAGAAGCAACCTTTTGATGAGGTGAGATTTTCGGTAAAATTCTCCTGCAAATAGGAGTCTAAACTGACAGGCAGCTTGTCCTGATGGAGGGAGACCATTCGCTCCATACACAGGTAAGTTCCGACGGCAGAAAGAATCTGTGTCGCAGATTGAATATATTCTTTTGAGGTCAGCGGTCTTTCCCAGCAGGCCTTTTTCAGAGCGGTATAATCCACTTGTAAATTTCTTGTATAGTCTCGTATTTTTCCCAACCATCTTCTCGATTGTCATAACTGAATAAATGCCCGAGCAGCAAATATCCGGCAACCAAATTTCCAATCACAAGAGGGGTAATGCTCCCGTCATGCCGGCATAACATCGATAGGTGTAGGTGGTGTGATTTCTGGCGGCATAGGAACAGGAGCGCATCACATTCCCTGCATCCTTCGTACCCCTTCGGGGGTAGAACGCATGAATCCTGCAAAACGATGGCAAGGGCCTCCGGATAGGAGGCAAGTTCGTTGAAGTTCTCATCAAAAACACAGATCCGGATTTTGGTCAAAAATATAAAAAGTCTTTCAGCAGACTTGGGAGTTTCACGAGGTCGAATGTGGAGATCATGCGTGGAGTTCCTCCGAAAGTTTTTATTATGATGCAGGTTGAACGAACAAAAATCAAAGTTATTAGAACAGTTCTGTATATATTGCTCTTCGCGATCACTCTAAAAATAATAACATAAACTTTAGAAAAATTGAGAGGTAAATGATCAAAATGTTAGTAACTTTAAAAGAAATTATAGAAATTGCAGAAGAAAATAAGGTTGCAATCGGAAGTTTCAACACACCAAATTTGGCAGCGATCGAGGCTGTGATTGGGGCTGCGGAGGAAGAGGATCAACCTGTCATCCTGATGTTTGCCGAGTGTCATGAAGAGTGGGTGCCTCTTTATCTGATCGGATCTGCCATGTTAAATGCGGCAAAAGAAAGCAAAAGTTCCGGTATGCGTGCACTTGGATCATGGGGAGCATACAGAGTATATTCGCAGAGCACTGGAAATCGGCTTCACAGGAGTCATGTTCGATGGTTCGGTTCTTTCTTATGAGGAGAATGTAGCGAACACAAAGAAAGTTGTAGAAATGGCGAAAATGTGTGGAGCATCTGTTGAGGCAGAACTAGGGTGCATGGGGAGAAGAGAGTCGGGTGCAAATGAGGGAAGCGGAAATCAGGATGAACGAAAAATCTACACGAATCCCGGCTGGCAGCGGAGTTCGTGGCAGAAACGGGTATTGACCTGCTTGCCTGTTCCTTTGGAACAACCCATGGAATTTATTTAAGTAAGCCCAAATTAGACTTCCAGATCATTCGAGACGTGAGAGCCCAAACAAAGGGGATTCCTGTTGTGATGCATGGTGGCAGTGGCGTGAGCAGAGAAGATTACCACGAAGTGGTGAAAGCAGGTGTGAGGAAGATTAATTATTTTCACCTACATGGATAAGGCAGGAGGACAGGGCGTAAAAAGATTATCTGGATCATGCTCCGGCAGATACACCACTCTTTTTATTCACAGATGTATCTGGCTGCAAGGGATGCAATGAAAGAAAATGTACGTCATGCGATCCGGATGTTTTGCGCAAAAAGAATAAAAACGATCAAGCAGGAAGGACCGTTTACTGAGAAAGGGATAACAAGAAGGTAAGGGTGGTGGAATTAACCCAAAACCATAGGGACGAAGAAGGAAAGGGGGATCGTCGATGAAAAAGATAAGATGACATTTGCGCTGGCTTTTTGCAATCGTGGATTTATGCTGAGCGAACTTATATACGCAGCCAGAGAGGAAATGGGAAAGGCCGTAAAGGATGCCGGATTTGATTATATTGCCATGGATCCGGAAGCGACAAGGTTTGGCGGGATTGAAACCAGAGAAGAGGGGGCGTTAGATGCGGAGTGGCTCAAAAAGCACCAAGGTCAGTATGACGGAGTGATCTTTTCCATGCCGATTTTTTTGCGGACGAAAATGGTGCTATCACAGCATTACAGGATGCCGGTGCCGATTCTGATGCAGGCTTATCCGGACGAGATGGAAAAATGGATTTTTGCACACAGAAGGGACGCTTATTGCGGAAAATTCTCGGTCACCGATGTGTTTACCCAGTACGGGGTTCCCTTCACCTGCTTACAGCCTCATGTCGTACATCCCTCTAAAGGAATTTGCGGGAAATCTTCGAGATTTTGCTGCGGTCTGTCGAGTGGTCAATGGTATGAAACGTTTCAATATCGGATGTATCGGAGCGAGAACGACTCGCCTTCAAAACCGTCCGGTTTGATGAGATCACATGCAAAAATATGGAATCAATGTGGAGTCATTTGATTTATCGGAGTTTTTACAAGGTAGAAAAAAATCAAGGAAGATGATCCAGAGCTGATTCGTAAACTAGAGGAGCTGGAACGGTATACGGACTTTAGCAAGGTGCCGGAGAAAAATAAGAAGAATCTGGCGAAGGCTGCTGTGGTGCTTGACCGTTATATTGAAGAATACCGTTTGGATGCATTGGCTCTGCGCTGCTGGAACGAATTTGAGCAGATTCTTAGGATCTGTCCCTGCGTTTTGTTGTCTTATCTGAATGATAAGGGAATCGTGGCTTCCTGTGAAATTGATATGTGTTCGGCACTGACCATGAGAGCGATGTCGCTGGCATCGGAAGAGCCAACAGCGGTACTGGATTGGAATAACAATTACGGCGACGACCCTGACAAGGTTATTTTGTTCCATTGCGGTCCGGTGGCACAGGGACTGATGACGGGAAAGGGGCAGGTGACCAATCATAAGATGTTTGATAAGACGGATCCGGGTAGTGGTTGGGGCACCAACGAAGGGAGAATCAAAGCATTTCCAGCGACCATTTCCAACTGTCAGACCGAGGACGGAAAAAAATCATCGTCTATGTTTCCGAGGCGGAATTTACAGAGGATAAAAATACTGGAAGATTTCTTCGGCTGTGCCGAGGTGTGCAAAATTCCTGACTTGCAAAATAAATTGCAAAGACTGGCCTACGGCGGATTTAAGCATCATACATCCGTCGGCGTGGGTACATGAGGAATATCCTGCACGAAGCCTTTGTAAATTACCTTCATTACGACTGGGTAGATATCGACCACGGTGTTTATTGATCTTTGGTTTAGAAGAGAAAGCAATTTGAGGAAAAGGGATGAAAATTGCAGGGCTTGATATAGGAAACAACCGGTTGCAAATGTACGGTCTTTGATGCGAATGGAAACGATTTTGGGAAAGGGCATACCGCGAATATGCCGTACAGAGAAACGAGTCAGGGCATGAGATTGATGCAAAGATTCTTCTCAATGCGGTCTTTGAAACCATTGCGGAGATGGCGGGGAAATATCCGGATATCAAGGGGATTGGGGTCACCAGCTTTGTGCAAACATTCGTGATGACGGATGAGAATGGAACACCATTACATCCTGCGATGCTGTATACCGATCCGAGGGGAGAAGAGCAGAGTGAGCACCTTGTGGATACACTGGGGAGTCGGCAGATTCAGAAAATAACTGGTTTGAAACCGCATGCCACCTACTCTATGCCGAAGATGATGTGGGTGAAAGAAAAATTTTACATGAAGTGGAGGGCGATGCGAGTCATATCTTCTTGATGGAAGATTTTGTGGTATTTCATCTGACTGGAGTGGCACAAATCGATTACTCTCTGGCTTCCGTGACGCAGGCATTTGATATTATGCACCTGTGTTGGAGCAAGACCATTTTTGACCGAGCAGGAATGGACAGAAGGAAGATGTCAAAAGCCCGTGCCGACAGGCACGCCGGCAGGACCGGTTCGGCAGGAAGTGGCTAATCGGCTGGGATTGGGAGCGGATACGGTCGTTGTAAGCGCGGCACACGATCAGGTGGCTGCTGCAATCGGGGCGGGAGTATTTGACGGGAGTACCGCTGCAGGATGGGGCGGGTACAGTAGAATGCATGGTGCCCGTGTATGATGCCTTGCCGGATATGGATGTGATGTATGAAGGGGAATTATGCGGTCATTCCGTATGTCATTCCCGGAAAATATGTCACCTATGCTTTTTCGTATACCGGAGGCGCACTCATTCAGTGGTGTACAGACGTCCCGGCAAAAGAGGAAAAACAGCAGGCATCGGCTGGTCACATTTCGGTCAATGAGTATCTGGAACAAGAATATATCAAAAAGAGGGGCAGCGTCCCGTGGGAAGTTGCTGGTACTACCCCATTTTGCCGGTGCGGCTACGCCATACATGGATGCAGGATCCAGAGGGGCAATCCTAGGTCTTACCACGGATAGCAGAGTCTATGATATTTATCGTGCCTGTATGGAAGGCGTTGTATACGAAATGCTTCTGAATTTTAACTTGCTTGTTAAAAGCGGAATAGATTGCAAAAAAATGGCCGCTACAGGAGGCGGAGCAAAATCTAAAATCTGGATGCAAATGAAAGCAGATATTTTGGATGTACCGATCACCGCGCTATCAACATCGGATGCAGGAACAGTGGGAGCATCCATGTTAACGGACTTGCCATCGGTGCCTTTCGGGATTTGGCAGATGCCGCAGTGCATATGGTACAGGAAACAGTGACCCATCAGCCGGACAAAGAGATGCACAGGATGTATATGAAAAACTATGAGCGATATCTCGACCTGTACAGCGCGGTAAGACCGTTGGTGGGAGGTGGAAGGTGAACGAGTATTTGGGCCATGAAAGCCAATTATATGGGGTGGAAGAATGCAGGCTGATAGGAGGGAAGGGGACGGTATGCGCCTCTTCCGTGTTCACAATGGAAAAGGACTCGATCTTACCCTTTCGCCTGATCGCAACGGAGATATTACTAGGCTTCGTTATAAAGGGATCAATATGAGTTATTTTTCCCCTGTGGATATGTATCGCCTGCCTATTATGACAGGATCGGTACGAATTGGTTAAGCAGTTTTACCGCCGGATTTTTAACGACATGCGGACTCAATAATGTAGGAACTCCGAATACGGACGAGGGCGAAGAACTGCCACTACATGGAAGCATTGCCAATCAGCCTGCGGAGCATGCCTGTGGAAGAAGGAAGAAACAGAAAAAGGGATGATCCCGGCGTTTTACTCGGCCACAAAGGATGAGCAAATTTTTGGCAGAAAGCTGCTCCTAGAGAGGAAAAATCGGAGTCAGCGTAGAAGAAAATCGTTTTTTTGTTCAGGATGTCATCCAGAATACGGGAGACAGAGTCGAGCCTTTCGAAGTTCTTTTTATCACATGAACATGGGATATCCGCTCCTAGATGAGGAGTCGGTGATCGAGATTCCCTCAGTCGAAGTCCTGCCGAGAAATGAGCATGCGAAAGAACATCTTGCAGACTGGATGCAGATGCAGAGACCGACAACGGGCTACGAGGAGTGTTGTTATTATCATAAATTCGCAGGAAGGGAGGGAGAGCAAAGATTTATCAGCCCAAACTAAAAATCGCTCTTACAATCACCTTTGATGCCAGCCAACTGGACGGATTTGTGGAGTGGAAAAATGATGGGTGTACGCGACTATGTGCTTGGTCTGGAGTGCGGAAAACTGTTATCCGGATGGTCGTGATGTCATGAGAAGCAAAGGGATGTTGAAATTTCTGAAGCCGGGTCAAAAGCAGGAATACACCTTAAACGTGACGCTCCGGGACGAGTGATCAAGGATGTTTACTTGCAATCGCGAGGACATTCGAAGGATTGAAAAAATCCATTTCTAGAACATAAAACGAAGTTGGTAATCAAAGCTAAAGACGGAGGGCTTTGTTACTGTGATCCATCATGTAGATCAGTACAAGGTGGGATATGCAGATATGGAAGGCCCGGATAAGAAGGTCAGTCGTATCTTTTTCGGAACGGCCATCTCTCCTTTTCTGGAAGGACAAAACGTAGATGATTTGCTGGATCAAATCTTCCGGTTGGGGAATCAATGCATTTGATACGGCAAGAGGTTATGGCCTGTCGGAAAGGTCACTCGGAGGCTGGATTCGCAGAAGAAAAACCTGGAGCAAATCGTCATCCTGACCAAATGCGGGAACATCGGAACGGAAGGAGAGGTTCATATTGACCGTTCTGTGATGGAGGAGGAATTACATACTTCCCTGAAGGAACTTGGGACGGATTATGTAGATATCCTGTTATTGCACCGGATGACAGAAATACCTCTGTAGGGGAATATCTGGAAACTTTTCATCACTTCTTGGAAGAGGGAAAGATTAAAACATTCGGCGTATCCAACTGGACGAAGGAACGAATCGAAGAAGCAAATCGTTATGCCAAAGAGCATGGAATGAGAGGACTATCCGTCTCCAGCCCGAATTTCGGTCTTGCAGTGCAGGTGAAAGATCCTTGGGGAGGCAACTGCGTCACGATCTCCGGCCCGGAAAACAGCGAAGTGAGGAAGTGGTACGAGCAGAATCAAATGGCAGTACTGGCCTATTCAGCGCTTGGGAGAGGCTTTTTCAGGAGATTTGAAGCCGGTGATGAGGGAAGGCGCAAAACAAATCCTAGATTCGTATGCACAGAAGGGATATTTATATCCGGTGAATATGGAGCGCCTGATGCGTTGCCAGAAATTGGCGAAAACACATGGATGTACCGTCGCGCAAACGGCAATGAGCTATCTTTTTCAAACCAAATGAATGTGTTTGCTGTCGTATCTACAGGGAACCCCGATCGGATGAAAGAAAGTATCCGAGCATCCAATCTGAGGCTACGTGAAGAAGAGGTGAATTTTTCTGGAAAATGGCTTTTTCTAATGGCACGGAAAAAGGCATAGAGAAGCAATACATATCATTTTATTTCAAGGGGTAAAGGTACATGAAAGCAAAGAAAATCATCAGCATTACGACTGCGGCTCTCTTAGCGGCCGGTATGATGGGATGTGGGAGCTCTCTTCCACAGACGCAAAAGAGACAGGGGAAGCTGCGAAGGGCGCTTCCCAAGGTCAGAGCTACGGAAACGGCATCCGGAGGAGAAGTTGCCAATAAGGATAAGCCGCTCACATGGTTTAATAAACAGCCATCCAACAGCACAACAGGTGAGCTGGACATGCAGGCACTGCACTTCAATGACAAGACCTATTATGTAGGATTTGATGCCAACCAAGGTGCAGAATTGCAGGGAGAAATGGCAAAGGATTATCTGAAGAAGCATGGCAAAGAGATTGACCGCAACCATGATGGTATCATCGGATATGTGCTTGCAATCGGAGATATCGGGCATAACGATTCACTTGCTCGTACCAGAGGGGTTCGTAGGGCATTCGGCACCGGCATAGAAAAAGACGGACTCATCAATCCGGATCCGATTGGAACCAATACAGACGGCAAGTCCAAGATTGTAAAAGACGGCTCCATGGAAATTGACGGCAAGACTTATATTATCCGTGAACTGGCTTCCCGGGAGATGAAGAATTCCGCCGGCGCAACTCGGGATGCAGCAACCGCCGGAAACGCACCGGTACACGGGCGTCGTCTTTCGGGGATCAGATCGATATGGTGGCATCGAATAACGACGGTATGGGCATGTCCATGTTTAATGCATGGAGCAAGGACAAAAAGGTTCCGACCTTCGGATATGATGCGAATGCGGACGCCGTTGCGGCGATTGCAGACGGATACGTCGGGACGATCAGTCAGCACGCCGACGTTCAGGCATATCTGACGCTTAGGGTTCTGCGTAACTCTCTGGATGGTGTGGATATCAACACCGGTATCAGTAAGGGCGGATGATGAGGGGAATGTCCTTGCCGAAGATGTATATCGCTATGACGAGGGAGTCGAGCTATTATGCGCTGAACGTGGCGATCACCGCAGAAAACTACAAAGAGCATTTGGATTCTACCAGAGTATATGAACCAGTCAGTAAGCAGTTAGATGCATCCAAGCATCAAACCAAGAAGGTATGGCTCTGTATCTATAATGCGGCAGATAATTTCGGCTCCACCTATCAGCCACTGCTCAAACAGTATGATGATATTCTGAACTTGGATGTAGAATATATCGGAGGAGACGGGCAGACCGAATCGAATATCACGAATCGTCTGGGCAATCCGAGCCAGTATGATGCGTTTGCCATTGACATGGTAAAAACCGACAACGCTGCCTCCTATACGGCAATCCTGAGTCAGTAAGAAAGGGAGAATCAGAGGCTGAAAGACATAAATAAGTAAGGCAGCAATTGTATACAGGGAAAAGTAGAGGTCCGCAAATGGAATGGGTAAGCTGTTTGCGGACTTTTCAACTGTCAAAGACGGGAGTATGATGTCAGAATTTATGGAGAAGGGGCAAAGCAACCGCCCATTCATACTATCAGCTCCCCATGCGAATGGCTAAAAACAACACTTTCCAATATCCTGTTTTGTTGGAGCCAATACGTTCTATTATGCCCTCATCTTTTTAATTTCTGAATAGCTCGGTACACTGTACTTTCTCCAAGATTAAGCTGTTCCATAAGACTTTTTCTCGTTATGTGGGGAGTTCTGCCGAATGGCATCAAGGACATGTTGCTCGGAGCCGTTCAGTTTTATTGCTTTTTATTTATTGGTTCATTTCTTGCTCCATCCGGTGAACCAGATGAACCGAGTCCCGCAGTCGCAGTTGCTACTTCAGATAGCGGAATCGTGATGCGGAACACATCACCCTCGACAAACTGCGGTTCACCGCCGGAGTACATCTTCGTATATTTGTAGGTGTTCCTCATACCGGAGCCGAGTTCGTCAGCAAGACCGATTTCACGGAAAACCTTTGATATCGGCGGATTCTTGGGGAACGGTTCAAATGTGGCAAGACTCAAAGCACCGTGACCATGTGACAGATTGGCATTTTCTGTGTAGATGCGGGTCTTCTCGATGACCAGCTTTGCCACATAACCGCTTGAAAAAATCCCGTGTGCAAGAAGGTTGGAAACAATCTCGCGCAGGATGTTGTCTCTCGCACTGACACTTTGAATGCCGTCCAAATGAAAAGTGTCGTTCAAATGCTTCTTGCCAAATGAAATCAGCCTGTCATAACTCCTCGATGAGGTTTGTAATGACCACGTCCCGTCATCATATCGGTCGGTGTTGAACACCCGGAAGATGGCATCCGTCTTGTGCTGCGGCAGGACAGACATGATCGTGCTGTCAGAGCCGAACAGCAGAATGGCGGCAATCGTGACGCCTCCTTATGAGTATGCTCGTCTTTAAGAATCAGCCCTGCACTGCGCAAAAGCTCCTCATCAGACATGGAACGCCAGGGATGTTCTTTCTCACGGATACGGGTCATAGTCCTTGTCCGTTCTATCAAATCACTGCGGAGGGAATCAATCCAAAAACCCGTAACCTTATTGACAAAGTAACTGCCGTTTTTCCGGGCGTAAAGCCGGTACACTTCATCCGAATGGTGTGTAATATCAATATCGGCTTCGTGATTCCTGTCGTAGATGCGACCGTTGCAACGGCAGACGTCCTGCGAAACCGGAACGCGAATATAAAGGATGCGCTTTTCGTCTGCCCCATATTCAATGGGTGTTAGGTAGAGCGGAGGGTACATCTTGTTTTTCGTTATTAACAGAGGTCACAAATTCCTTTTTGACCTTATCGACCTTATCCTCCTCGATGCCGACAATTTCTCCGTTGTCCTTTACGCCGAGAAAAATGTGGCCGCCGTCACGGTTGGAAAAAGCGCAGACGGTCTCGTAGACATCCTTCGTAACCTCGGTTCTCGATTTCTTAAACTCCACGGTGATGTTTTCACCGCCGTAGATCAGTTCCAGTAATCTTGTGGAATCTGTTGCACTATAACAACCTCCTCCTGGGTTTCATTCTTCATTATCGAAGACAGTCTCTGCTAAGTCATTAAGATTGCACTGAAGTGCCTCGCATATTCTTATGAGGACATCCGTGGTGACATTCTCATCCTTGCCGAGTTTCGCAAGAGAAGATGAACTGATGCTCTGCCGCCTTTCGCAAATCTGTCTTCTTCATATCTTTGTCAATCAGTAGCTTCCACAGTTTCTTATAACTCATCTTCATTTTGAGATACCTCTTTATTCCATGACTCACCATAAAGTTCACAGTTGCTGTCGGATAGTTTCAATACGGTGTTGTCAGCTAATATTTTCTGAGTATCCGGCATATAAGCCGCCTGCTTGTCGAAAGCTATAAACACCTGCTTTCTGCTCTGTGCGTAAAGTTTCATGATGCCGTCCACGGCACCGTCACCGATTTTTTTTAGAATAAGAGAGTCGTGCGATATGGCAGGCAGTGCCGTAAGATACAGAACGGTGAGGTCGTAGACCACCATTCCCTTGTAATTGGAGCCCGTTCCGGTGTCATCCGGCGTTTCAAACCTATAGCTGTTGTATTCGTTAAAGTGCAGATGAGGTGCCTTGCGGGACTCTGTAAAGAGGAGTCGTTGAATTCCTTCATCTTGTCATTGATGGAACGTTAAATTTCCGCAAGGATATCATCGATGGCACGTTTCAGCATTTCATCCGCTTTTTGCTGGCATCCTGTAGGTCGGTCAGCGTAAGATATGCCTCGTTCTGTGCTTTCAAGGCATCAATGCGGCCTTTGATCTCGGAGTGTTTGTCCAGAAAACTCTTTCGAGAGGTTCCCGACAAAACCAAGTTCACTGATTTGAGTCTGTAACGCTTTTTATCTGCTCCCTGCAGGCTTGCAATTTCAACCTCGACTGACTGACGCTCGGCAGAAAACTGCTCGTCAAGGATAGCTGCCAGTTTCTGGTGATACTTTTCAACTTCATAGAGTTTGCGGATGTTCACCTCCCGGGGAAAAATTTCCTGCAGGGCGGACAGATCCGCTTCCGTTGGGTATAAGCCGTATTCAAGGTTCATGTTCAGCAGGTTCAGCCTGCGCTGTTTTGACTGCACCTCAGTCTCAAGGCGCAGCTGCTTTGCCCGCAATTGAGACTTGATGCGGCTTTTTCTATATCAACTTCTTTTGATCCTCGACCTGCTCCGAGGTCAGGTTGTCCAATCTCGACCTGCAGGCTGCGGATTTGTGCGGACATTTTTCATCGTACTGTGTTTTGCCGCCGACCGATGTCGGGAACAAAGCGATATTTACGTGCCTCGCGGTATGCCGCCAGCTTTTTTTCTTCTGTTCTTCAAGGCGGCCGTTAAATACCTCCACATCCTTATATCGGTCAAACAGTTTCACGAGAATATCAATGGACTTTCTACATGCTTTCGCTGGGAGTCCTTTGAGCGGGCGGCGTTCGTCCGTATTTTCCTTACCGTAGATACGGAAGAAGCTGCTCATGGTCTCGCGGAACGAAAGCCCGGTAAAGTCAATGTGGTATTTCTCCTGAGCCAGTTTGCAAATTCTTTTTCCCAGAACGACGTTTAATCCTCTTTGAAGCGGATCGGAGGTCGTTCTTTCTCCTTTTTCTTTGAAAGCTGGCGAGGTCATTTCTATAAGCATGAGTATACCTCTCCTTCCTCATTAATGTCGACCGCCCGCAGAGCATACAGACAATCCATTACCGACAGGAAATCTGTGACATCGGACAATGACGATCTCATCACGAGGAAAAAGGTCTTTCACCTCTACGGGACCACTTCTAGTTCTGTCAGCACCTTGGGTACCAAGTCCGTGGTGCTTGTCGGTGCAGTTGATCCGGCAGATTGTTCGTCTCTTTTAAAATAATCATTTGTAATCAATTGTATACAGGAAAAAGTAGAGGTCCGCAAATGGAATGGTTGCCGTTTGCGGACTTTTGACGTGGTCTTTTGGTGGATAGCAAGATTGATGGAGTTCAAACATGCGAATCGGATAGGATTTCAGAATGGTAGTGCGGCATCAAGGCATATAAATCGAAAAAGAAATAAATAGACAAATATACAATATATTATCGAGGAAAAACAAATAGATCATTGACAGTTATGCCGAAATAACTATATAATAAAAATCGAAAAAGAAATAATTACAAAAATCCATTTTGGATGAAATGCAATAGATGAAATATCTGTGAGAGGTTGCGGGTATTCGAAAACAAAGGATTAGGGCGTCAGAAAGGTGGAGACAATGAAGGAAGAAAAGATCCGAAGGAGCTAGATAGGTTAGTATATCAGAGGAGTGCATAGAAGAAGTATTGACGGTTGCTAAAAGAATGGATGATAAGGGACTTGTGAATTCTTTTGCAGGAAATATTTCGACAAAGAAAGATGGGAAAATCTATATTACACCAACAGGACAAAAATAAGGCGCTCCTAACGGCAGACAAGATTGCAGTGCTGGATGAGAACGATAAGCGTGTCTGGGGTTACAAAGAAACATCAGAGTACATTATGCATAAGATGGCCTATGAAATTTGCGAAAAGAATGGCTGGGATGTGAAAGGGGTAGTGCATTCTCATTCAAAAGTACTTACCGCATACTCTATGGCCATGAAAGATATCGAAACCAAGGCGCTTCCTGAAATGATGGGGAACTTTCACTATATTCCCCTGTGTCCCTATGGAGCGCCCGGAACGAAATATATTCTAACAATGGCAGAACCCTATTTAGCCGATGGATACAGAATTGTCTTACTTGGAAATCATGGGAGTTTGGCGGTAGGCGCATCGGTGGAAGATGCAATGAACGTAGTGGAAGCATGTGAGTCTATCGCAGAACAAACCCTCATTGCAAATTATATTCTGGGCGGGGAGAAGCCGCTGCATTCGGATGAAATCTGTCGGTTTTTGAAATATACAAAGAAAAATCGCGAACGTAGAAGGATAAAAAGAATGAAATATGCGATAGCGGTAGATCTCGGCGCCAGTAGCGGGAAAATGGCAATTGGGCATCTGGAAAAAGATAAATTAGTAATTGATGAATACCGTAATTTTGTGAATCGCCCGGTAGATATTGGTACAGCGCTGTATTGGGATGTTTTCTCCTTGTATCACTCAGTTCTGGACGGTCTAATGTTTTTAAAAAATATGATGGAACAAAGACTGTTGGAATTGATACATGGGGAGCGACATTTGGATTATTGGATGCGAAAGGCCGACTGCTGGAACCGGTATATCATTATCGAGATAGAAGAACGACCGATGTTATGGAAAAATCTCTATAAAAATGTAGACGCAAAAGATGCTATTCCAATGGACGGGGATGTCAATGTAACCGGACATATACACTGCCTCAGCTTTATGAGTATGTGATAGAACAGAATCCTATACTAAAATTCACATCTGGACTTTTTGCTTTTACCGGACTTGTTGGGATACTTTCTGACTGGAAATGCTTTGACAGAAACAACGATAGCGGGAACAACGGGATTGTTAGAAAAAGCATGGATAAGTGGAGCGAAGAGTGATTGAGAAGTATGAGCTTCCAAGGACCATATTTGGAACCCTCGAGCACTCTGGCGTTTCGAAGGACGATTGAGGAAGGATGTAATCGCTGACACAGGCGCAGACATGGAGGTGCTTACAGTAGCAGAACACGATAGCGCTTCGGCGGTGCTTGCAATTCCTAAGCTGAAAGAAGGAGATTTATATATCAGCATAGGCACGAATATCAGTATGGGGTTGAAACCAGTAAGGCAAATACATCAGACCCAGCCTTTTATTCGGGGTTAAAAATACCGCAGGTTTTGGGGGCAGGACTATTATTTATCGAGATTTTTCAGCGTGTTGGCATTTGAACGAATTCATTAGAACGTGCCAGGGGAGAAGGAAAGAATTATTCGTTTGAACAGATTGTAGGGATGGCAGAGGAAGATGCATGTACAGGGCCTTGGATAGATGTAGAAGATCTTGATCTCTGCAAGGCGGGCGGAAATTATAAGGAGCGGATCAATCTTTTTAAGCAGGACCAATCAGAAAGGGATATCGGAAGATTATGAATTTGTAAATTGTATTCATCAAAGTATTGCCATGAAGGTGAAACATTATAAAGAGGCGTTTCAAGAAATCGGCTTCTCATGCGGATCCATCTATGCGATTAGTGGAGGAACAAATAACAAGAAGCTGATGCAATGCATATCTGATGTTCTTGGAGAAGAGCTGAATGCCGGAATACCCTATGCATCCCTAAATGGAAATTTATTGGCACAAATTTATGTGCAAGAGGGCATGACAGAGATACATGAATTACGAGGCATAGCGGGAAATTCATTCGAACTTAGAAAATATCTGCCGCGTAATAGACAAGATTGGCATGAGAATTATTTGAAATATGAAGAAATTATGAGTCACAGTGCCTTGTAAACAATCATACACTTCATACGGAGGGATACGTTATGAGAAAAGATTAACAGCGCTATTCGCATCCGCTGCTTGCGGGATTTCAGTCGGTGGCATGGTCGGGTGCGGGGTGCAGCAAAGACGGACAAGGCTGATAATTCGAAATCAGAAGCAGCAACTCAATCATCTTCACAGAGTAGCCAGACAGGGTGATGTGTCAGATGGAGACGAAGTTACTCTTACAATGTGGACATGGTCTCCCATCACACGAACAGCGCAAAAAGATGATCAAGGCATTTGAAGAGAAAAATCCAAAGATCCACATAGAATATACGAATTATAATTACAACCCAGAGTATCTGCAAGCGTTATCGGCGGCTGCAGCATCAGATAATTTGCCGGATATTATCGGGTTACAGCCCGGATCTCTGACGCAGACGTATAAGGATTATCTTTATGATTTCACCAATGATGCGGTGAAAACTGGGAGATGACTGGGATAAGGTTTACGATAACATCACGCAGAAACAGCTCACATTGGGAAATAAGGAAGATGACAGCAGTCATTGTATCCTCCCCATTGAGACACAGGATATTTATGTGGAATATAATAAGGCCCTGTTTGATAAGCTTGGCATCAAAAAGCCGACCACATATGAAGAACTTGTAAATGCAGCGAAAAGCCCTAAGAAAAAGATGGGTATGCTCCTTGTTTTTGGCGGAGCAGACGGGTGGCAGCATGTTAATTTGCTGATCATGTGTGCGTCCCAGGTTGACAAAAATCTCTTTGATGACTGTCAATACGGAAAGCAAAAGTGGACAGACGATAAAATGAAATCGGCTGTGGAAAATTATAAAAAGCTTTTCGATGATGGAGTGATGCAGGATGGGTCCCTATCTTCTACAAGCTACAGTGATGGAACAAATTTTGTTTTTTTGGCTGGACAGGCAGGCATGATGTTATTGGGGTCTTGGTGGCCACAGGAGTATACCGCGGAAGAGGTTTCTGACACAGTCGCAAACTGGGATTTTTGATTACTTTTTACTACCGACTATCTCGAAGGGGTCAATGCTGCAGCCTATCGGTGGGATGGACTTTTGGCTATGGATCACCAAAAAACTGCAAGAATAAAGAGGCGGCATGGAAAGCGCTGGTTAGCTTTTGCCACCAAGGAAGGTGCGCAAGAGATAGCCAATGATATGAACAACCATCTGTCTTACCCTCGGTATCAATCCGGATACTTCCAAAATGGTAGATAGAGCTGGACTGCAAAGAGCAACGGATGAGTCTCAACAGATCTGGTAAAGACATTGCAGGAGGTTTGGTAAATCAAAAGAATCAGCAACCCCAAAATTGAGACTGCAGTGCAAGAGGCTATGCAAGGTCTGGTAGGTGGAACATTTACGGTAGAGCAGGCAACTCAGCATATCCAGGATGTACAGAATTCACTTTCGGAATAAATGAAGTAGAAGAGATCCAGAGCCTTCGTGAGGTCACGAGGGCTCTGAGATTTAAGGAATTGCATGATGAATACAAAACGTAGAAAAAGCGAAGAAAATCAATTATGTAGGTTATCTTTTCATTTTTCCATCTATGTTCTTTTTGTCTCTACATCCTCTATCCCGTATTCTTTGTTGTTAAAAATGGTCTGTATGAGTGGTCAACATTACAATATGAAATTGGTTGGACTTGCCAACTTCAGCAAATTGCTAAGGATCATGTATTCTGGCAGGCAATAAAAAAATTTTTCATTTGGATTATCACGACAGTTCCGATCCGTGCAATTCTTGGATTTTTGTTGGGATTTGCAATTGAAGAGAGGATTAGAACTTCCGGAAGCTAAGAGGAATATTTTATCGGACATTATATTTCATCCCTGTGGTTACTTCAGTGACGGTGGTAGCGATTATCTTTAGCAAGATCTTCCAACCATATCAGGGATTATTGGGTATTATTTGTCTAAGTGGTTTGGCATGGCACCAACCATTAATATTCTGGGGCATGAAAAGACAGCGCTGGTTGGTCCAATTCTTGCCAATATTTGGGAGTGGACGGATGGTCGATGATTATGTATATTGGGGGCTTTCACAAATTCCGATTGAAAATTGTGGAATCCTGAAGATTGACGGAGCAGGAACAATGAGACAGATGATTCATGTCTATTTGCCTATGCTCACACCTGTTCATAAATCGTTGCTTATGTTGGGGGTTATAGGGTCGTTACAAAACATATGCTCTAGTGAATGTGATGACAAATGGGGGGCCGAATCATGCAACAGAAATGCTTAGGGACTTATATTTTTTAAAGGGATTTAAGGAGGCCCAGATGGGATACGCATGTGCTGTTTCGGTAGCTGTCTTATTGTTTGCACTGATGATCACCTTCATCCAAGTGAAGTTCTTAGGATCTGGAGATTTCATGAATAAAGAGAGGAATTGAACAAATGAGACACAGATATGGGAGGCAGCAATTACATGTGGGATGGAATATATTTTTGCTTATTTTTGCTATTCTTTGTGTTCTCCCTTTACTTTATTCAGCGAGTCTTTCGCTGCGCACGCAGAATTCAATTTATGATCCGCGTTTATTTGTGACGGATTTGACTTTGAATAACTATGTGAAGGCGATCCCAGATAATCCTACGTTGTTAAATAATTTTATAGCCAGTTTAACCATCGCTCTGACATCGACCCCAGCTACAGTGGTATGTGCATCTATGGCGGTGTTTGGGTTCTCTCGAAAAATGTTTACGGAAAGGTGGTTCTCTATAATTTAATATTGATGACATTGATGGTTCCGTTGAGTTCCCTTTGTAATACCGATCACGCAGCTTAACAGCAGACTGGGTTTTCTTGATCATTATTCTGGTCTCATTTTTCCGTATATTGCATTAAATATTCCATATGCAGTTACGATATTGCAAGGATTTATGATGGGAATCCCACATGAATTAGAGGAAGCGGCCGTTATTGACGGATGTAATAATCCCCAACTATATGTGAGGATAGTATTACCGCTGTTGGAAGCTCGGAGTCGTTGTCGTTTCTATTTGGACATTTTTAACATGTTGAACGAATTCTTTTTGGCACTTTTGTACCATGACAAAAAGCTACAACAAAGACTCTTCCCTTGATCGCCCAGCAGTATAAAGGGAGTATATAACAGTCAGCCGGGAATCTTATTTGCTATTTTGGTTATTATCTCTATTCCAATGTTTGTCTTCTATTCTCTGGTGCAGACGCAATTTGTTAAGGGAATGACGGCTGGCGCTGTTAGGGTTAATACATGGAAAAAGAGTTTGAAGTAGACAAAATGTTTGATCAAGCTATGCTGGATTTGTTGATAGCCATAATGACAAAATATGTTGTTTGCCTTCCGAGTATGGATTTGCATCTACAAAAGACGCATATTAGATGATAACGTTCGTATTATTGTAAATGGTGGGGTGGCTATGGGACCCATGTGGCTCGGTCTATTAGGGAGAGGGGCTACCTGATGCCACCATAAGCGGTTATTTGAATGCTGCGCCAAATGCATACATTATCTATGAAATGGGAAAAAGATTGCAGGGAAGGAAAGGAGTGCTGTTACTCACAAACAACTTCATGGGTGATTATTTAAATAATGATATGGCGTTGGAGTTGCTTGCACATGAGGGGATTCCGGCGAAAGCGATATATGTCACGGACGATATTTATAGTTCAGATAAAACAAGTCCTTTAGAGCGAACGGGTTTAATAGGAATCGGGCAGATCTGTAAAATTGCTGCCGCAGCTGCTTCTTCGAAATGAGTTTGGACGCTGTATATCAGCTGTGCTTTGCGACTAATAGGAGAATTAGATCCTTGTCGATGCTGCTTCAGGGAGAAAGATTCCTGCTAGGAAAGGGAATTGCGGGTGAACCGGAAAAAGAAGTCATTACGTGTAACTCGAGAAAAGAAATTGCACGCTGCATGATTAGGCGTTTGTTAGATGATTATGGAGAGAATAATTATAGAAATGTATATATTTCGTTGAGTGTCAACAGGGTAATCAGTTATGTGGAATCATATAGCTGGCTGTTTTATTTGCGTGAGGCGCTAGATAAACAGGGGATCGGTATTTTAGGCAGCGCCTGTGGAACGTATTTGGATGTATATGGTGGGCTTGTGGATGATGGTATCACTCGTTTTGGCATGAGGAGATCAATCCATATCTCAAAGTAGTAAGTGGAAATGGATTTGAAATATAGGTAATAAGGATGGAGTATCTAGTGCAAAAACAATGAAGTTGATGATTGAAAAATGCAGCCACTGCTATTATAGGCAGCGAGTCTCCTATTTGACGGATATTGATATCGGAGATGGAGATCACGGCATCGCGATGCAAAGAGGATTTGCAGCGGTAAAACAAATGCTTCTCTTAGCAGATACACGATATATGGATGACTTGTTGTATCAGACAGGGTGTCGAGTTGATTAAGACGATGGGCGGAGCATCGAGGGGTTATTTTTGGAACCATGTTTTATCGGCGGTATTCAGCAAATACCTCATTCGGAAAGTGTGTCTGCAGTACAGTTGTGCAACTACTTTAAATGTGGAGAAACCGAAATTGAAAGGAGGGGAAGGAGTGGGCTTGGGGCAGAAAACAATGTTGGATGCATTGTGTCCGGTTTGCGAGGCAATGAAGGAATATGTACTGTCAAATTGCGATGTGGTGGGATGTTTGCGGAAGCCGCCAGCGCGGCAAAAACGCGGAGTTGACACAAGTAGATACCCTCAAACCGTTGAAAGGGAAGAAGCTGGAATTTTTGATGTCTGCGCACTAGGAATTCCGGACCCGGAGCAGTATCTACCAGCATTATTTTCTACATCATTTTTATCATAGTTTGTTAGGAGATCAGGAGGAGCAATGAGTCTGGTAAGGGTGGATCAACTCTTAAAATGGCACAGGCCAGCAATACAGCGATTATCGCATTTATCTGCATTGATTATAATATGGTAAAAGTCGGTGATAAGGGCAGCAGAAAATAAATCAAAACCGGCTATCGTTATGCTGCTACCAGAGCATGTTACAAAAATCAGGCCCCGGATATGCATAGCTTTGTTGCCATGACAAAAACATCTGGCGCTGAATTCGGAGGCGGATCATCGCATTACATTTGGATCATAGCTTTGAGGAACGACAGATTAACGAAGCCATCCAAGCGGGATTTACCTCGAGTGATGTTTGATGCATCTAAAGAGGACTTAGATACAAATATCCGTAGAGTCAGAGAAGTTGTAGCATATGCTCATAGCAAAAATGTGGTTGTGGAGGCCGAATTAGAGCAATTGGGCTGGCTAAGGAAATGGTGTCACAAAGGGTAGATTACTATACGGATCCAGGCCGTTGCGCATTTTGTTCAGGAGACGCAGGTGGATTCATTGGCTATTGCGATCGGAAATGCACACGGGGACTATCCCATGCCGCCTAAACTTGATTTTGAGAGGTTGAATGAGATTCAACAGGTTACGAGGATTCCTTTAGTGCTCCATGGAGGAAGCGGTATTCCGGACGACCAATTGGAGAAAGCATTCTCGCATGGGATCCGTAAATTTAATTACGGAACAGACGTCCTGAACTGCTATGATGATGCAATAAGGAGATACCATAATATGCATCAACCGCCTCAAAGTCTGGATTTGTTGGGTATACGGAATTTGTGCAGAATCAGATGATAAAGCTGATTGGCAAAAATGGAATTATGTAAAATATTGAGCGAATGACGTATACTGTTGATGGAAGAGGATGATGGTGGCGCATGGAATAATCGTGTTTTCTGGTCAATTAGGACAATACGGAAATGGTGAATAGAATTATCAATATAATAAAATACTTTTACCTGATACGCACGAATCCTAATGTATCAAAAATGTGATTAAAACGAATTACCTCATATAGCATGACCACCATAACAGGGTGGTGTCTGAATTAATTAAAAGTGAGTGTATATATGAAGAGGTCTCTGAAGATCCTCGCGTTGGAAGGAGGCCGGTTTGGCTAAGAATTAACTCGGATTACGGCTATTTCATTGAATAGAATTCAATCGTCGCCAACTTTGTTGTGCTGTTCTAAATTTCAAGCTAGAAAAATTTATTATAACTCATGTTCCATTTCGATGATCAAAAATGTAGATAGCATTTTGGAATTGCTGATTGGTAACGTACAAGACGCAATGAATGCTCTCAAAAAGAGAATGCAAAAGAAGATAATTGGGATTGGGATAGGAATACTGAGTGCATCAATCAATCGGAGGGAATGGCACTATCATATAATCACTTTGATAAATGGAAAAATGTTCCTATTAGGGAGATCGTACAAAAATAAATTTCATCTACCGTGTTATATAGATAATAATGTGAATGTGATGATATATCCTACAAAATGGCTCAAATATAATGGTAGATGTGAAGATATGTTGTTTATATCAGTCAGAACCGGGGCAAGGGTGATACCCGTGATTCGGAATCAACCCGTAAAGAGCTCAATGGAATATGCGGGTGAAATAGGTCATATAAAGGTACACAATGCCAGCCGTCTGTGTTCATGCGGGCGCTTCGGATGCCTGAATTCGGAAATTTTCGATGTAGCGGTTATCAATAAGATAAAGGAAGGCATGGGGATAGGGGAGTTTAATTATATTACCTCTAAATACGGGAATGACGTTCATCCTTCTATTGAAAAGTTTATTGAAGCTGTAATGGCAAATGATGCGGACGCAATTAAACTGCTTGAACGGTCTGCAATGTATTTGGGACAGGTGCTTGCAGCCTTAATCAATATTTTTTGCGCCTAAAAGGTAGTGATCTATGGAATCTATGCACCCGTCGGAGATTTGTTTATTCGACAGCTGAAGGACTACACCTCTCCTTTTACACAGAAAAACTTCCATCGTGTAAGTATGCGAACATCAACATTCGGTCCTGAGTTGGGAGCCATGAGGGGCCGCAATTCTGGTAATGGAAGAAGTATTTGCATTTGCAGATGAGGCTGAGTGGGAGACTGATAGGCGGATCAGATCCATCATTCATTTTCTGGATGCCATGTCACCATGCTGCCGTATATCCAATTCGGCAAAATACATGCGTTATATCTGATGTGACCGGTATTTGCGAGGGAGTGATAGTGCAATATTTTTAAATACGGTACTGAAATAATTGCTGGAAGAAAAAGCCGAGGGAGTATGCCAAATCCGTAATGCTGATATCGGTTTCCGTTAGTTTGTGTTTGGCATATTCTATTTTTGCAAAGCGATATATTCTGCGGGTGTAATTCCAGTTTCACTTCGAATTTGGATTTAAATCGAGAGAGTGAGTATCCGGAAACACAAGCAAGATCATTTAAACGGATATTTTTCGCTTAGATTCTCTCGAAGATAGGAGATGGATTTGCTGATGCCTCGCATCCATGGTAAGAACCTTTCGCTTCTTCCGTTGGAGTTAAATAGGGCAGGCTGTAGAGAAAAGTAGAAAGAAATTGCAAACCAACTGCAGATGGAAGTCTCTTCAAATCAGAAAAAGTTGAACGCCCTGTCGCAGGTATTGTATGTGTGACGTCCCCATTTTATATTGCCGATATGGAAGGTGTGCAAGTTGGTGATAAAAGGATATTGCTATAATGCTTATTTAAGCCTGTGAGAGCATCAGGATTTTTCAGGATCAGTTGAAAACCATAGAATCTCACAAGGGTGCTGATTGTTCTGAATATTTCCATGATGTTCGAATGGGTGAGTGAAAGAACAGCTCATTTCCGGTGCAAGTATAAGAATTATATTTATCGCCGGATTTAATTTGTGTTGTGCTTGCCCCTGACAAGACAATGGAATTCCATAATATCCGTATGGTAATGAATCGGTTTTGGTGGCGGTGCTGCATTGAAATTCCAGTAGGTTAAATTACCAAGACTAGGGACCAGATGTTTTTCTTGAGTGATAGTCTTATTTTCTTTGGTCCAAGAGTACTCATCAAATACTCTTCAAGAGTGTTTTCCATAAAAAACCCCATAAGATCTGTTTGAAAAATATAGTCAGAAGGAGAAAATGAAATTAGTGTTCCTCTAAGATATTATTTTTATACTTTTGCAGATAATGCAAGGAAAAAGTATAAAATCGTATCACGGCTGAACGCAATTCAAACATAAATTCTATATAATCCAAATGTGAACTTGATTTGTAAGGGTGATATAAGCGGAGGGGGCAATATGGCAGACGGGAAATGCTGTGCAAGAGGCGTGTGGCCGGTGATGGTCACCCTTTTACAGAAGACAACCGGATTGATTATAACAGCGTGGAAAAATCATTGAATGGTATGACAAAATGGGGGTGGATGGGATCTTTGCAGTCTGCCAATCCAGTGAAATGTTTGAGCTTGACGCAGAAGAGCGATACGAACTGGGAAAAGTTCGTCGCGGAACACGCGCCCTAAACATATGTCGGTTGTTTGTTCTGGTCAGTGTGGCGGAAAAAGTGGAAGATCAGATTAGAGAAGCGCAGCGGATGATTGACGCCGGTTGCAAAGAGTACGTTTTTATTTCCAACCAATTGGCGAAGGAAGATGAGAGCGAGGATGTTGTCAAAAGACGAGTGGAGTACTTACTGAATCATATTCAAGCAGATGGTTTTGGCATTTATGAGTGTCCATATCCGTATAAAAGGGTGCTTTCTGCAGGGCTCTTAAGGTGGCTGGCTCTAACCGGAAAAATTCAAATTTTTGAAAAGATACTTGTTGCGTGATGTATTGCAGCTAAAAGGCAAAGGACGATGCGGTACGGGGAACAGGACTGAAAATTTATAATGCAATGGTGCGACGCTGCTACAGTCATTGAAAGATGGATGCGCAGGTTACTCAGGTGTTATGGCGAATTTTTATCCGGATCTGATTAGCTATCTGGTGAAGAATTTCGAGGATGATAGCGAGATTATAGATGAGTTGATGGGACTTTATTGGGGCGGCATCTACGATTGAATATCAGTGTTATCCGGTGAACGCCAAATATTATTTGTAACTGGAAGGACTTCCGATTACAACCGAAGTCCAGAAAGCAGAACGATCGATTGCTTACGGCAAGCAAAAATTGAGGTTGAAACAATATAAAAGGGTGACAGAAAAGGTTTAGAGCATATTTTTGTGAGAAGGTTCAGCGGTAAAAGGCTCCAGAAATCCTGACCAAATCATGAAAGATTCGATAGCAAAAGGTAAATTTGTCCGCATGGAAAGACCGGTTTTTGAAGCAGGAATAACATACGATAAGGATACGATTCCAGAAATGGATGGAGTTGTAACAGATACGTTTCATCTGTGGTACCGAGTTCTATGGTATATCGCTGCAATTGTCATGATCTTATTTGGTTTGCTATATGGTATTGAAAAAGCCGATTTCCATGGTGTTTTTTGTATAGGCTCTCTGCTTCTTGCCATTACCCGTAAAATACCAAGTCGTGTTGGAGCACTGATTTTGCATACGATGAGAGGAAAAGAATTAACCATGGGATATCAGTTTTTCCGCAATCATATGGTATGCGCACCATAGGAAATCAGAGAGACGAGGTACGATTATACAGACTTTATTCATATCGTCGAATCTGAAATTATCTCTATTTATTTGTTACCAAGAGAGTACAGCGTGTATGATTGATGCTTTAACGGTTCATCCGCAGCCAGAAAGGTTTAAAGACTTTATAAAGGAGAAGACAGGGAAGAGTTGGAGTTTTCCCATGCGAAGGGAGCATTATAATCTGCTAGTGATTTTGGGCAACTTACTACATCAAAAATAAAAGCATAGGATACAAAAATAGATAGAGAATTTTTGAGATGAATTTGCATGGAAAAAGGAGGTTTGGTGTTGCAATCTAAAAACAGCCTTATCAAGGTCATTGTAAAGCTAGACAATATGCTAGGCAGTTTCATTAATATGATGGCGGTATTGCTTCTAACCTTTATTTTCATCCCGGGGTTGGCACAAGTCTTCTGGCGATTTGTTCTGAACCATCCGATTGTTTGGTCGGAGGAAATGATTCGCTGACGTATGTGTGGATCTGTTATTTGGGATGGATTATCGCAGAACGAGCTGACTCGCATATTCGTATTACGGCACTTTCCAACCGTTTACCCTCGAGAAATGCAAAAGTGGTTGCAGGTTCTTTTGTCACATTCTGACGATTCTGTTTTTCTATTCTTATGGTTTTTATGGGATCCGTTTGGTGGTGCGGGGGCAAAGCGAACAGCGGTATCCTTCCCTGATGAATTATGCCATCGTTTATTTGATGGGGGCCGATATGTAACTTCCTGATTTGTTGTTATGAGATAGCTAGAATTGCAGAATGTATTGTCATAGGACCAAGAGACTATTCGGATAAGAAAGGAGAAGAGGAACAATGACGCTGACATTGATTTTATTTATGATTCTCTTATTTACGGGACTTCCTCTTTACGTCAATCTTGGTTTGGTGTCTTTTCTGTATATATTTCAGTCAGGAAGTGACCCTATGGTTATCGTGCAGAGAATTACACAAGCAGGTAATTCGTTTACCATGTTGGCAGCTCCATTTTTATTCTGATGGGAAATCTGATGAATACGGGAGGAGTTACTACAAAGCTGTTTACTTTTGCGAATACGATTGTTGGAACGGTTCCTGGGGGGATGGGACATGCAAACATAATCTGCTCTATGATGTTTGCGGGAATGTCAGGGACTGCAGTAGCAGATGCGGGCGGCCTTGGCAACATAGAAATTCAAGCCATGAGGGATGTGGGTTATGATGATGATTTTTCAGTGCAGTGACTGCGGCATCATCTGTATTGGGACCGATTATTCCTCCATCCTTACCGATGGTTATCTTGTCGGTCACCGTGGGAGCATCAACCGGACGATGTTTTGTAGGCGGTATTATGTCCCGGAATATTAATGGCGCTTACGATGGGGATCATGGTCAGCTACTACGCACACAAGCGACATTATCCAAGAAATCCCAGACCGACGAAAGCAGTACTATGGAAGGCTTTTCATGAAGCAATTTGGGCGCTTCTTGCACCGGTTATCCTTTTTGTGGCGATCTATACGGGAATTGTAACGACAACAGAGGCGGCCATCGTCGCGTCGTTGTATGCGCTACTCATAGGTTTGTTTGCTTATCGAGATCTCAAGGTGAGGGATCTGCCTCGAGTTATGATGATGACCTGCGAGACTACCGGAGTTGTTCTTGCAATCGTCATGACAGCGAATATTTTTGGTTATATTCTAACGGTTGGGCAGATTCGCAGATGATTTCAACAACACTGACCATGATTCATAATAAATATGTTTTTAATTGTTGTAAATCTGTTCCTCTTATTTGTCGGATGTTTTTATGGAAGGGACGGCGGCCATTTTGATCTTGGGACCGATTTTAATTCCTGCATGACACAGATGGGTGTATCAGAGGTACAGGCGTGTTTGATTATGATTTTTAAATCTAATGATAGGTGTCATTACGCCACCAATAGGAGTTGTCCCTTTACGTTACACTCAAATGTGGCAAAAGTTTCTGCAAATCGCTGATCATAGCGACGGCGCCCTTCTTATTCCGCTGTTTATTACGCTGATGATTGTTACCTTTGTGCCTGCAGTTACAAATCTCTTTGCCGGATTTAATTCTATAAGGGAATGTGATTATTGCTATAAAATAAACCATCCATTATAGTGAAGAGCATGATTTTACTTATAAATCACATAAAAGGAGGAAAATGAAGAAGAGGTTAGCACTTGCGTTATCGATTGTGATGTCAGTTGGATTGCTTTGAGGATGTGGATCATCTGCAAGCACAACGGGTGCAAAGAAGGAAGCATCTGTAACGTCCAGTGCGGCAGAAACGTCGGCTGTGGCAGGAGGAAACAACTGGAGAAAAGAAAGAATTGAAGTGGGATCAGTCGGTACGCAGACCACGCTTTCGCATGAGCAGGCGATGGCCAAGGCAATTGAAGAAATTAATGCCAGCGGAAGGAATACACATTACCGGATATTATGACTCTACGCTGGGTGGTTCCCAAGACCTGTAGAAGGAATCCAAGAGGGTATGGTTGATTTTTATTACAGAAGGACCGGCGCAGTTCGGCTCATGGATTCCTCAAGGCGGCCCGTAGAAGCTCCCTTTCTGTGGCAAAGTGTCGAACACATGACCACGACCATGAATGAGAGTATCTTGAGGAAATGGACAAACTATTTACGGAAAAGGTTGGAGTCCATATTCTTGGAACTCTTTACTATGGTACGCGCCAGTTGACAACATAAAGAAGCTGGTTAAAACCTTGGATGATCTAAAAAGGAATGAAAAGTTCGTGTACCGGAGACGGATCTATATGTCAAAATGGTGCAGTCTTGGGGGGCGGCAGCAACGCCAATGAATATTAATGAATTGTATATGGCATTGCAGACAGGAACGGTGGATGGACAGGAGAATCCACTCCGACTTTCGAAGCACAAAAATTTTATGAAGTGGTAAAAATATCACTTTGACCAATCATATTATTTGTCCATCCATGATGTTTGTGAATCTGGACACATGGAACAGCTTGTCAGATCAAGAGGTTGTTCAGACTGCGGTTAAAAACGCGATAGAATGGGAAAACTGGCTGTTCTGGATGCAGAAAAAGAAACTTCAGGATAAAATGACAAAAAGAATATGGCTGTACAGTGATTACTCCTGATGATAGTATTCGTGAAGCTACGATTCCTGCCATAAAACCTCTTATTGAGGATTGGGACAAGATTCAGTCGTATGCCAAATAACTACGCAGGTTAAAAACATAGTGATAAAAACCGGATTTCTGTTATATGCAGTAGTCCCGTTTTTGAAGTCTTAGTATATCGAACTGCTTTTATGGAAGATAAACGTTAAGAGGAAGAGATAGAAAGCATGAATACAAGCATGAAAAAGGAGTTGATCTATGAATACCCACCCGAAAATATTGGTTGTCGGCAGTTTTGTGATGGATACGATTACCAGCACCGAAGTGTTCCCCGCAGCGGGACAGACGGTGCTGGGTTATCATTATACAACGGCGCCCGGAGGGAAGGGAGCAAATCAGGCGATGGAGGCGGCGCTTCTTGGCGCAGAGGTGACAATGGTGGGAAAGGTTGGGCACGGACGCCTTCGAGGTCGGATGATTGCCTCCTTGAAAAGCGCGGGCGTGAATGTATCCCACGTGTTCAGAACCGACGATGGGACATCCAGCGGGATTGGCAATGTCATGATTACGACGCAGGACGGAAAGGCACTGAATAACAGGATTATTGTGATCCTGGGAGCCAATCATAAGTTGACCGTGGATGAAGTTGCCTTTTTGGAGAATACAATTGAAGATTATGACATGGTGATGCTGCAGTTTGAGATACCCATGGAAGTGAACTGCAGTAGCGGAATACGCATATCGAGTACCTCGTCATGCTGAACCCGGCGCCGATTGCGCAGATTCCGGAGGATCTCATGAAGAATATCACTTACCTTTTCTCCTAATGAGACGGAAGCAGCGGAGCTTTTGAATTGTTTTTGTCAGAAACGAGAATGAGCCGGTGGGAGAACAGGCCGTCGAAGAGATCAAGAAGGCGATGAAAAACAAGGGTCTAAAAACTTCTTCTGACGCTTGGAGATGCGGGAGCCGTGATGATAGAGGATGAGAAGGTTCGCTGATTCCCGTGTCCGTGGAATTGCGGCAGTGGATCCGACGGCGGCGGGAGATTCCTTTGTGGGAGCGTTTTGTACGGCTAAGGCAGGTCTTTATTGGATGCGGAAGCCATTTTTCCAACATGATCGCGGCGAGGACGGTTTCTCTCATGGGAGCACAGCCCAGTCTCTCATCGTTGGATCAGGCGATTGCATTTCTCATCAGCAGGCAGGACGTGGCACTACGATTTTGGAAAAAGTAAAGGAGATTTTAAAATGACGACAGAGGGGAGCAAAGGCACTGCAGGTGTTTGAAGATGCAGTTAGGCAGCAGGTGGAATATACGCTGACATGCGGCAGACAAAGATGCGATTGGCAAAGCGGCAGAAATCATCCGCATCCATCAGACAGGGAGGACGCTTCATGTGACCGGCATCGGAAAGCTTGTAGCATATTGCGGGTATAGGCTGCGAGTCTGATTACCTCGACCGGACACGGGCATATTTTTGCATGGGACGGAGGCGGTTCACGGCTCCAGTGGTCAGTTGGTGGCGGAGATGTGGTCATCGCGATTTCTAACAGTGGAAAATACGGATGAAATGATGGCAACGGTGTTTTTGTGCGCAGGATAACGGATGCAAGATCATCGGCGTCACGGGAAATGCGAAGAGCCGACTTGCCGGCATCCGATGTGGGTTCTTTTAGCGGATGTGGTTCCGGCAGGGAGGGAGGCCTGTTAAACCGCGCACCCAGAAATTCCATTCTGGCAGAGACCCTTGGTCATGCAGATGTTGTCCG
>BNJV01000839.1_pt1 | contig 31977 bp, 34 predicted proteins | sample 8540591 | NCBI WGS metagenome assembly BNJV01 (sample SAMD00202457, study PRJDB9452) | human saliva metagenome | host: Homo sapiens | reverse complement strand
AGCCAGTGAAGAAGCAATCTCACTGGTTTTTTTCTCAAATAGAGTCATCATTCAAAGGAGAATAATACATGTTCGAATATTTTTTTGGATTGGAATGAAAATGATGTGGGAAAGTCCTGTCTTTAGTTTTTGCCTTTTTACTTATTAACCTCTATTCTTTTTACTAATCTTTTGGCGACGTTTTATAATTGTCCGTCGTAGTGGTGGTAATTTTTTTGCCCCATTTCACATTGCCAATGGGAGACTTTATATTCACAATGCTTTCGTATTTGTGAAGCGAATCATTCCGCTGAATAACATCAAAAGGATTGAAGTCAAATATATTCGAAGTGTCAAATTGAATGGGGCAAGGTATCATGTGTTTATTGAACAGAAAAACAGAAAGACTCTATCATTTTTCTGTGGCAAATCAAAACAGAATGATCTCCTTGTGAAGAATCTAAAGAATGAAACTAAAAACTACCATATTAGAATTGTAATAGATGGATAAGTGTTTAGCTTAAGAAAGGAATGATCATGGATAAGCTACAAGAAGTCAGACAAAATGAACAGTTAAGGGCCTTACTGATGACCGAGTGTGATATTTATTTTTATGACAATGTAAGTGAAGTCCAGTTTTCAGGGAACAATGAGGAATACTCTCTTGCCTGTAGGTCATTTGCTCAGGATGGCAGTGGAGGAGAATATGTTTTTCTTGAAGATAAGAGCATAGGCTTTATCGGAAGTGAAGGCCAAGTGGGGAGGGTAGCAGAAAGTCTGGATGACTTACTGACATTCCTACTTCATGCAGGTTGTATTTCGGATTTTAGCTGTCGGTATCTTTATCAGAACACAGACTTATTGAAAACATTTTGTAAAGGTTATGTGTCTAAAATACGAGAAAGCTATCAGGCTAAGCAAGAGAATTGGGATCAAGTGCGAGGAAATATGGCGCAAAAACTATCACTTGATTTCAACCCTGAAAAACTAGAAGAAGTAGCCATGACATTTTATCAATCGGCGACAAGGGAGCCCGTCTTTTTCTGTAAGTATACAGATAGTGAAGAAGAATATGCCTGTGATTCAGTCTTGTCAGACATTGTAGGATTGTGGACGACAGAACTTGTAGGTATGAGTAGAGAAGAAATCGAAAGCTATAAAATTTGATAATGTATGATGCATGTAAGATGATCCTTCAGTTTTAATGATATCTTTTCAATGTGAGAGTAAGCTGGTCGGTATGTTGAAAGATTTATCGTATGATATTCTTGGGAGAAATTACCAATATGGCTGGACACGGAATTTTTATAGGAAAATCGGGGAAGTGTTATTTTGGATACCATATTTTACATTTTAGAGAACTAGGTGAAGATGAGGTATAGAGCTTTCGCAGTAGGAAAAATAGATGAGGAGTTGATAATGAATCATCAGATTGACTTGGTACTTCCAAACCTATACGCAGAATTCTTGAGCAAAATCGACAAAGCAGGAGAGTTGGTAATAGAGAATACAGGTATCACCTTATATTCGAGGTTAGATTTGCTAGAAAGAAACTCCACCTACCAAATAGAAGAGTGGGAACCAGATTTTTTCCTGATTGGGCAAGATGGGGATATCGCTTTTTTTATAAAGAAAGATTCTGACGATACCATTTATATGAATGATTTGGGGGCATTAGGCTCACTGGAAATGAACCCCATATCTTTGAATATTTTCGAGTTTGTGCAACAAGCAAGTGAACATTATGATGGCATGTTCTAATCATTGCCAGTGGTGTTACTTTATCGTACGTGCGTGTATAAGACATTTTTATGAAAGTATTTGAATATTTTGATTAATGTTAATCAATTTTTTTAGTAAATGATAATGATTTGGAGAGTGAATAGAATTATCAACTTCATGCTAACTGATCTTAAGGAAAGGTATGGAGATGTCAGTGAGGAAGATGTGAAGAACAAGCTGGGGAAACCTATCATTGACTACAATCAAGGAACAGTTAGTTATTGTGAGCAAACCTTCGATGACTGGCATCTATTTGAGTTTGAATTTTTAGATGATCAATTTGAAAAAGTTGAAGTGTTTTTTTCTGTTAATGGATAAAGGAGAGATTTATGGAATTCCTCAATACCTTGATTTTTCTTTGTAGAAAAACGGATACAAGAAAGGCTTTTCAAAATTCGTGTTTTATGTTATAATATTCACAAATAAAAGTTTTAGGAGTTTTTTATGGTCTCTTCAGAATTTATCTCAAAGATTGAATTTGCTTGTAAGAAGAAAGAAAGTCTTTATAGTCAAAGTAAATTCAAATATGCGATTCGTTCTATGTTTGCAGGTGCCTTTCTAACATTTAGTACGGCTGCGGGTGCAGTTGGAGCTGACTTGATTAATAAAATAGCGCCAGGTAGCGGACGTTTCCTCTTCCCATTCGTTTTTGCTTGGGGATTGGCCTACATTGTTTTCTTGAATGCTGAGTTGGTAACTTCAAACATGATGTTCTTAACTGCGGGTAGTTTTTTGAAGAAAATCTCTTGGAGAAAAACAGCTGAGATTTTACTATACTGTACCTTGTTCAACCTTATCGGGAGCTTTGATAGCAGGTTGGGGCTTTGCCCACTCAGCAGCCTATGCAAATCTGACTCATGATAGTTTTATCTCAGGGGTTGTAGAGATGAAGTTAGGTCGTTCAAATGAGCTAGTCTTGCTTGAGGGTATTTTAGCAAATATTTTTGTGAACATTGCTATTCTTTCATTTGTTTTGGTGAAAGACGGTGGAGCCAAACTTTGGCTTGTTTTATCAGCAATTTACATGTTTGTATTCTTAACAAATGAACACATTGCTGCGAACTTTGCTTCTTTTGCGATTGTTAAGTTCAGTGTTGCTGCAGATTCTATTGCTAACTTTGACATTCCTAATATTCTTCGTCACTGGGGTGTAACCTTTATCGGGAACTTCATTGGAGGTGGCCTCTTGATGGGATTACCATATGCCTTCCTCAATAAGAACGAAGATACTTATGTTGATTAAAGAAATGAGCACGAGTCAATCGTGCTTTTTTATTTGAGGTTAAGACTAGTCATAGTTGTTCCTTATATCAAAATATAGAAAAACGGTATTGGAAAAGGCTAGCTCAAGATGATACAATATCCGTAATGAAGCTATTTGGAGGTCATGAAATGACTCGTGAATTTAAATTTGAAACTCTACAATTACATGCTGGGCAGGTAGTTGATCCAGCAACTAAGTCTCGTGCAGTACCGATTTATCAAACAACATCCTTCGTTTTTGATGACACGCAGGAAGGTGCTGATTTGTTTGCCTTGAGAAAACCAGGCAATATCTATACTCGTATCACAAATCCTACAACAGCAGCCTTTGAGGAAAGAATTGCTGCCCTTGAAGGTGGTGTTGGAGCACTAGCGACAGCATCAGGTATGGCTGCTGTAACCTACACTATTTTGGCGCTTGCTCACGCAGGTGACCACGTAGTGGCTGCGTCAACTATTTACGGTGGAACCTTCAACCTCTTGAAAGAAACACTTCCTCGTTATGGAATCACAACAACATTTGTGGATGTGGATAACTTGGAGGAAGTGGAAGCAGCTATCGGTGACAATACCAAGCTTGTCTTGATTGAAACCTTGGGCAATCCCTTGATTAACATTCCTGACTTGGAAAAATTGGCTGAGATTGCTCATAAACACCAAATTCCACTTGTTTCAGACAATACTTTTGCAACACCATATTTGATTAACGTCTTTTCTCACGGTGTAGATATTGCTGTTCACTCAGCAACGAAGTTATTGGTGGTCATGGTACGACTATTGGTGGTGTTATCGTGGATAGTGGTCGTTTTGACTGGGAAGCTTCAGGGAAATTCCCTCAATTTGTAGAGGAAGATCCTAGCTACCACAACTTGAGCTATACTCGTGATGTTGGGGCGGCAGCTTTATCATCGCTGTTCGTGTCCAATTGCTCCGTGATACTGGTGCGGCCTTGTCACCATTTAATGCTTTCCTATTACTCCAAGGACTCGAAACGCTTTCGCTTCGTGTAGAACGCCATATTCAAAATACAGAGAAAATCGTTGATTTCCTTGTTAACCATCCTAAGGTTGAGAAAGTAAATTATCCAAAACTAGCTGACAGTCCATATCATGCCTTGGCTGAGAAATATCTACCAAAAGGCGTGGGTTCAATCTTTACCTTCCATGTCAAAGGTGGAGAAACAGAAGCTCGCAAGGTGATTGATAATCTGGAAATCTTCTCTGACCTAGCAAACGTTGCAGATGCCAAGTCCCTCGTGGTCCATCCAGCCACAACAACTCATGGACAGTTGTCTGAAAAGGACCTAGAATCTGCAGGTATCACACCAAACCAAATCCGCTTGTCTATCGGTCTTGAAAATGTAGAGGATTTGATTGAAGATTTGCGCTTGGCCTTGGAAAAAATTTAAAGTAAAAGATAGATAAACAGTGGGTCTCGACTCACTGTTTTTGATTTTCCCTCAAGCATGATATAATGGTTAAAGAAGTCTAGAAAGAGGAATATATGAACGAAATCAAATGTCCCAACTGTGGAGAAGTTTTTACGGTAAATGAAAGCCAGTATGCTGAACTTTTGTCCCAAGTAAGAACGACTGAGTTTGATAAGGAATTGCACGATCGAATGAAGCAGGAACTAGCCCTTGCTGAGCAAAAGGCTATGAATGAGCAACAGTCTAAACTAGCTCAAAAAGACCAAGAAATTGCGCAATTACAGAGTCAAATCCAAAACTTTGATACCGAGAAAGAGCTGGCTAAGAAAGAGGTTGAACAGTCAAGCCATCAGGCTTTATTGGCAAAGGATAAGGAAGTACAGACCTTGGAAAACCAATTGGCTACCTTGCGTTTAGAGCATGAAAATCAACTGCAAAAGACCCTCTCTGACCTAGAAAAAGAGCGCGATCAGGTCAAAAATCAGCTCCTCTTGCAAGAAAAGGAAAATGAGTTATCTCTAACTTCCCTCAAGCAAAATTACGAAGCCCAGCTCAAGGCGACCAGTGAGCAGGTCGAATTTTACAAGAATTTCAAGGCTCAACAGTCAACAAAGGCTATTGGTGAAAGTCTGGAACACTATGCAGAGAGTGAGTTTAACAAGGTCCGCAGTTTTGCCTTTCCAAATGCCTACTTTGAGAAGGATAACAAGGTTTCTGCGCGAGGGTCTAAAGGCGACTTTATCTTTCGTGAATGTGATGAAAATGGGGTGGAAATCATTTCCATCATGTTCGAGATGAAGAATGAAGCGGATGGGACAGAAAAGAAGCATAAGAATGCGGATTTCTACAAGGAATTGGACAAGGATCGTCGGGAGAAAAACTGTGAATATGCAGTTTTAGTGACCATGCTTGAGGCAGATAATGACTACTTTAACACAGGGATTGTTGACGTCAGTCACGAGTATGAAAAGATGTATGTGGTTCGTCCTCAGTTCTTTATCCAGTTGATTGGTCTCTTGCGAAATGCTGCGCTTAATTCTTTGAAATATAAGCAAGAGTTGGCACTTGTCCGTGAACAAAACATTGATATCACTCACTTTGAGGAAGACTTGGATGCCTTTAAACTAGCCTTTGCCAAGAACTATAATTCAGCTTCGACTAACTTTGGCAAAGCTATCGATGAAATTGACAAGGCCATAAAACGGATGGAAGAGGTCAAGAAATTCCTGACCACATCCGAAAACCAACTCCGCCTCGCAAACAACAAACTGGAAGATGTTTCGGTTAAAAAATTGACCCGCAAAAATCCAACCATGAAAGCAAAGTTTGATGCCTTGAAGGGGGAATAGAGAGCAAAAATGAACGGTATTATTAACTTAAAAAAAGAAGCGGGCATGACCTCGCATGATGCGGTTTTTAAACTGCGTAAGATTTTGGGAACCAAGAAGATTGGTCATGGTGGAACCTTGGATCCGGATGTAGTGGGCGTTTTGCCCATTGCGGTTGGCAAGGCGACTCGCATGGTCGAGTTTATGCAGGATGAGGGCAAGGTCTACGAGGGAGAAATCACTCTGGGTTATTCAACAACGACCGAGGATGCTAGTGGGGAAGTGGTCGCAGAGACACCCGTTTTGTCGCCCTTAGATGAAAAGCTTGTCGATGAAGCAATTACTAGCCTGACTGGGCCTATTACTCAGATTCCTCCCATGTATTCGGCTGTCAAGGTCAATGGTCGCAAGCTCTATGAATATGCACGTGCTGGTCAGGAAGTGAAGCGTCCAGAACGTCAGGTAACTATTTATAGTTTTGAACGGACAAGTCCGATTTCTTATGAGGATCACCTCGCACGCTTTACTTTTCGTGTGAAATGTAGCAAGGGGACTTATATCCGTACCTTATCAGTTGACTTGGGAGGAAAGCTTGGTTATGCGGCTCATATGTCCTATTTGACACGGACGAGTGCTGCAGGTTTGCAACTGGAAGATGCTCTTACCTTGGACGAAATTGCTGAAAAAGTGGAGGCAGGGCAACTGAACTTTCTTTATCCGTTAGAGATTGGAACAGGGGACCTTGTCAAAGTTTTCCTAAGTCCAGAAGAGGCTACAGAAGTGCGCTTTGGTCGTTTTATCGAGTTAGACCAAACAGACCAAGAATTGGCTGCCTTTGAAGGAGATACATTGCTAGCAATTCTAGAAAAACGAGGCAATCTCTACAAGCCAAGGAAGGTTTTTAGCTAGTCTAACTGGGGTGTAGGGATAGATTTGTTTCCCCTAGACTATCCAAATCAGACTATAAATTTTACAAAAAATGTGATAGAATAGACGACGGATAAAAAAACGGAGGATAGCATGCAAAATAGACCAATCATTATCGGAGTGACAGGTGGTTCTGGTGGAGGAAAAACCAGTGTTTCAAGAGCCATTTTATCGCATTTTCCTGATGAAAAGATTTCCATGATTGAGCATGATTCATACTACAAGGATCAGTCTCACTTGACCTTTGAAGAGCGTGTCAAAACCAACTACGACCATCCATTTGCCTTTGATACAGACTTGATGATCGAGCAGATTAAGGAGTTATTGGCGGGTCGTCCAGTGGACATTCCGACTTATGACTATACAGAGCATACACGGAGTAGCAAGACCTATCGTCAAGAGCCTCAGGATGTCTTTATCGTTGAGGGGATTCTGGTCTTGGAGGACAAGCGTCTTCGCGATTTGATGGACATCAAGATTTGTGGATACAGATGATGATGTGCGCATTATTCGTCGGATCAAGCGTGATATGGAAGAGCGTGGCCGTAGTTTGGATAGCGTTATTGAGCAGTATTTGGGTGTGGTTAAACCCATGTACCACCAATTTATCGAGCCAACCAAGCGGTATGCTGATATCGTCATTCCTGAAGGGGTCAGTAATACAGTAGCTATCGACCTGTTGACCACCAAGATTTCTAAGATTTTGGAAGAAGCTCGTAACAGCAAATAATCAGATGAGGAGGCTTGGCCTCTTTTTTCTATTTTTCCTTTCGTTTCGGTATGCAAAAGGAGATTTTTAATCATATTTTTGGTATAATAATACCCATGGAAAAGCAAGAAAATGAATAGTAGGTGGAGATGGAAAAGTATTTATCGGTAACAACTTTGACCAAGTATCTGAAAATGAAATTCGATAAAGACCCTTACTTGGAACGGGTCTATTTAACTGGTCAGGTTTCCAACTTTCGTAAACGACCTACTCACCAATATTTCTCCCTAAAAGATGACCATGCAGTTATTCAAGCGACTATCTGGTCTGGGATTTATCAGAAATTAGGTTTTGACCTGGAAGAAGGAATGAAATCAATGTGATTGGGCGTGTACAGGTTTACGAACCAAGTGGTAGCTACTCCATCATCATTGAAAAGGCTGAGCCTGATGGAGTTGGTGCGCTTGCGATTCAGTTTGAACAACTCAAGAAAAAATTGACAGAAGAAGGTCTGTTTCAAGAACGTTTCAAGCAACCTCTTCCCCAGTTTGCTAAGAGAATTGGTGTAGTAACCAGTCGCAGTGGGGCAGTTATTCGAGATATTATCACGACCGTTAGCAGACGCTTTCCAGGTGTCGACATTCTCCTTTATCCGACCAAGGTGCAAGGTGAAGGGGCTGCGGAGGAAATAGCTCGAAATATTGCGCGTGCCAATCAACGGGATGATTTGGATTTGCTGATTATTGGTCGTGGTGGAGGTTCTATTGAGGATCTCTGGGCCTTTAACGAGGAAATTGTGGTACGAGCGATTTTTGAATCTCGTTTACCAGTTATCTCTAGTGTGGGGCATGAGACGGATGTGACCTTGGCAGACTTTGTGGCGGATCGCAGAGCGGCGACACCAACAGCTGCGGCAGAACTGGCAACACCTGTAACTAAGTTGGATCTCTTGACCCATTTGCAAAATCAAGAAAAACGAATGGCAACAGCAGTACAGAATGTCCTGTCTAAGAAACAAGAAGCTTTGAAAAAATGCAGTCAGTCTGTTATCTTTAGACAGCCAGAACGCTTGTATGACGGTTATTTGAAACGGTTGGATCAGCTGCAACTGCGCTTAAAACAAAGTTTGCGAACACGGATTTCTGATAGCAATCAATTAGTCCAAGCAATGACGCACCAACTGCTACAATTATCACCTGTTCCAAAAATCCAACGCTATCAAGACCGTCTTGTTCAGTTGGACAAGCTCCTCCGTAGCCAAATGGCCTTAGTTTATGATACCAAGGTTGCTGAGGTTAAGCGACTTTCAGAAGCTCTGCTCATGTTGGATACGAGCCGAATTGTTGCGCGTGGCTATGCTATTGTCAAAAAAGAAGAGACAGTTGTGGATTCGGTTGAGAGTTTGAAGAAAAAAAGACCAAGTGACGCTTTTGATGCGGGATGGTCAAGTAGAATTAGAGGTTAAAGATGTCAAAACAAAAGAAATTTGAGGAAAATCTAGCAGAACTGGAAACCATTGTCCAAAGTTTGGAAAAATGGTGAAATTGCTCTGGAAGATGCGATTGCGGCCTTTCAAAAGGGCATGGTCTTGTCAAAAGAACTCCAAGCGACGCTGGACAAGGCTGAAAAGACCTTGGTCAAGGTCATGCAAGAAGACGGAACAGAAAGTGATTTTGAATGAAGAAGCAAGAAAAATTAGCACTTGTTGAGTCGGCTTTGGAAGACTTTTATGGAGACCAGCAGTTTGCCTCTAGTTTACGGGAGTCTGTTCTCTATTCCATTCATGCTGGTGGCAAGCGTATCCGACCTTTTCTATTGCTAGAAGTTCTGGAAGCCTTGCAAGTCGTTATCCAACCAGCGCATGCTCAAGTGGCAGCGGCCTTGGAAATGATTCATACAGGAAGCTTGATTCACGATGACCTTCCAGCTATGGATGACGACGATTATCGTCGGGGACGCTTGACAAATCATAAGAAATTCGGCGAAGCTATGGCCATTTTGGCAGGAGATGCTTTGTTTCTAGATCCTTACGCCTTGATAGCGCAGGCAGATTTGCCAAGTCAGATCAAGGTGGAATTGATTGCCAACTTATCCCTTGCGTCAGGTAGTCTGGGCATGGTGGCAGGGCAGGTTTTGGATATGGAGGGCGAACACCAGCACTTGTCTTTGAAAGAGCTTCAGACCATTCATGCTAATAAGACTGGAAAACTATTAGCCTATCCCTTCCAAGCAGCTGCTATCATAGCGGAATTAGCACCAGAGTTACAAGTTAAACTGAAAACTGTTGGCGAATTGATCGGACTTGCCTTTCAAGTCAGGGATGATGTGTTAGATGTGACGGCTAGTTTCGAGGAAATTGGCAAGACACCGCAAAAGGACTTGCAGGCAGAAAAGTCAACCTATCCAGCATTATTGGGCTTGGAGAAGGCCATTGCCTTTTGTAACGAAACTCTGGATCAAGCCACAGCTAAATTAGAAGAAATTGCCCAGCAAGTCAGCTTTGAAACAGAGCCGATTGTGAAAGTAGTAGAAAGTTTGAGAATCAATGGCTAAGGAAAGAGTGGATGTACTAGCTTATAAACAGGGTTTGTTTGACACACGAGAACAAGCCAAGCGGGGTGTCATGGCTGGGCTAGTCGTAGCGGTCCTCAATGGAGAGCGCTTTGACAAACCAGGAGAGAAAATCCCAGATGATACTGAGCTAAAACTCAAAGGTGAAAAACTCAAGTATGTCAGCCGTGGTGGTCTAAAACTGGAAAAGGCCCTGCAGGTCTTTGATTTGTCAGTGGATGGGACGACCACGATTGATATTGGAGCCTCTACTGGGGGATTTACCGATGTTATGCTGCAGAATGGTGCTGAGCTTGTCTATGCGGTGGATGTTGGTACCAATCAGTTGGCTTGGAAATTGCGCCAAGACTCGCGAGTTGTCAGTATGGAGCAGTTTAATTTCCGCTATGCTGAAAAGACTGACTTTGAGCAGGAACCATGTTTTGCCAGTATTGATGTGAGTTTCATTTCCCTAAGTCTGATTTTGCCTGCCTTGCACCGTGTCTTGGCTGAACAAGGTCAGGTGGTGGCACTTGTCAAACCTCAGTTTGAGGCAGGTCGTGAGCAGATTGGGAAGAATGGAATTATTCGCGACGCTAAGGTTCATCAACATGTCCTTGAATCAGTCACTGCTATGGCGGTTGAGCAAAGCTTTTCTGTACTTGGATTAGACTATTCACCAATCCAAGGAGGGCATGGAAACATCGAATTTCTGGCATATTTGAAAAAGGAAGATGGAGCAAGTAACCAAGTTGCCCCTGAAATAGAAAAAGTTGTAGAGAGAGCACACAGAGAATTTAAAGATGAATAAAAAAAGAAAGACTTGAAAAAAATTAGAAGATTTGTAACAGATTACCAAATCGGAACACAGGAAGAAATCGTTGAGCATTTAAAGGAAGCAGGTATTTCTGCTACTCAAGCGACGGTATCACGAGATATTAAGGAACTGGGCATCGTAAAAATTCCCTTGAAGAACAATAAATACATCTATGAATTGCCAAAAACGATTGTAAGAAGTTTGCAGTTGGCTGAGAATAACATAGTAGGTTCTGAGCGCATGGGAAATATGATCAATCTGGATGTCATTCCTGGGAATACTGCCTTTGTAAAGAGTCAGCTGATGAATACTTTCTCAGAGAGAATTTTCAACTGTCTGGCAGACGACAATTCAATTTTGATTATCTTGAGAAATGAAGAAGATGCCAAGGAAATGTTTGAACAAGTAAAAAATTGGTAGGTTTATATGTTACTTGAAATTTCAATAAAAAACTTTGCCATTATAGAGGCGATTTCCCTCAATTTTGAAAAAGGCATGACAGTCTTAACTGGAGAAACAGGTGCTGGTAAATCAATTATCATCGATGCCATGAATATGATGTTAGGAGCTAGAGCAACTACAGATGTCATTCGGCATGGTGCTCCCAAGGCTGAGATTGAGGGACTTTTCTCGGTTGAAAACAGCCGTGTTTTACAGGAACTCTTTGAGGAGCAAGGCTTGGAACTGGGGGATGAGATTATCATCCGTCGTGAAATTCTGAAAAATGGGCGAAGTGTCAGTCGCGTGAATGGACAGATGGTCAATCTTTCTGTCTTGCGTGCAATCGGTCAGCATCTTGTCGATATTCATGGTCAACATGACCAAGAAGAGTTAATGCGTCCACAACTTCATATCCAAATGTTGGATGAATTTGGTGATGCAGCATTTTTGGAGCTTAAACAAGCCTATCAGACAAGCTTTGACACCTACCGCAAAATGCGTAAGCAAGTTCTTGAAGTTAAGAAAAATCAGCAGGAACACAGGTCTCGAATTGAGATGTTGGAATTTCAAATGGCAGAGATTGAGGCGGTAAATTTGCAAGCTGGGGAAGACGTTAGTCTCAACAAAGAACGAGATAAACTCCTCAACCACAAAAATATAGCAGATACCTTGACAAATGCCTACACTATGTTGGACAATGAGGAGTTCTCCAGTCTAGCAAATGTCCGTTCCGCCATGAATGACATGGAAAGTGTCGAAGAATACGACCCTGAATACCGTGAAATTTCAAGTTCTCTATCAGAGACCTACTATGCTTTAGAAGATATTACCAAGCGTTTGGAAGATATCATTGAAGATCTAGATTTTGATGGCAATCGCCTCATGCAGGTTGAAAATCGCTTAGATTTGCTCAACACGATCACACGTAAGTATGGGGGGACTGTGGATGAGGTCTTACTTTACTTTGCTAAGATTACGGATGAGTACAATCTCTTGACTGGAAATAACCTTTCTTCCGAAGACATGGAAGCAGAGCTTAAGAAATTGGAAGTCGATCTTGTTTCGTTGGCTGGTCAGCTTGCATCTGCTCGTCATGACTTGGCCCAGCAGCTCGAAGCTGAGATTAAGCAAGAATTGAAAGATCTCTATATGGAAAAGGCACAATTTCAAGTTCGCTTTAGTAAGGGCAAATTCAGTCGTGAGGGAAATGAAATGGTCGAGTTTTACATTTCGACCAACCCTGGTGAAGACTTTAAACCCTTGGTCAAGGTTGCATCTGGCGGGGAATTGTCTCGTCTCATGCTAGCTATTAAGTCTGCCTTTTCTCGTAAGGAAGGCAAGACTAGTATTGTCTTTGATGAGGTGGATACGGGAGTTTCAGGTCGTGTTGCCCAAGCTATTGCGCAGAAGATTCATAAGATTGGCCAACATGGTCAGGTTTTAGCTATTTCTCATCTACCACAAGTGATTGCGATTGCGGATTACCAATTCTTTATTGAAAAGATTAGTGACGAACATTCAACTGTTTCGACAGTTCGTCTCTTGACTTTAGAAGAGCGAGTAGAGGAAGTTGCTAAGATGTTAGCAGGAGAGAATGTAACAGAAGCAGCCCTTACCCAAGCCAGAGAATTATTGCAAAAGAGGGAGAAATAAATGACAGACTATTATGTAATTGGAGATGTCCATGGAAAAGCAGGTATGTTGGAAGACCTTCTCAAAACATGGGATGGCCACACCCAGTTGCTTTTTCTAGGGGATTTGATTGACCGAGGTGAAGATAGTCGCCGTGTTCTAAAAATGGTCAAGGACTTGGTGGACAATCATGGAGCTATCTGTCTATCAGGAAACCACGAGTATATGTTTTTGACTTGGTTGGACAATCCCGAAGAAAGCTATGACCACTATCGTCGAAATGGTGGTGATACAACCGTTAACTCGATCCTAGGTCGTCCCTTGGATGCACCTGTGGATGCAGTTGAAGACGCTAAACGTGTTGAGGCGGAAGCAGCAGATTTAGTCGAATTTATTCGTCAGATGCCTTTTGTCGTTGAGACAGACAAGTATATCTTTGTCCATGCCGGTATTGATTTGACCTTGGATGATTGGCATGAAACCACTGATTACAAGAAAGTCTGGCTCAGAAAACCGTTCCACGAAGCGACCAATCATACTGGAAAAACTATTGTCTTTGGGCATACACCGGTTTATGGTTTGCTGAAGCAAGACCGAGGTACTGCTGAGCTTTGGATTACAGAAGATGGCAAGATTGGCATGGATGGAGGAGCTGTCTATGGCGGTGTCCTTCATGGCATTGTCTTTACTGACCAAGGAATGACAGAACACCACTTTATCGAAAATGATGGCTTTGTTGCTAAAGATTAGTACTCCTAACAGGGTATGGTCTTGTCAAAATGTTAAAAACAATTTATAATTAATAGATACCCTGAAAGGAAGAGCATCATGAACTTAGAAGAATTGAAACAACGACAGGAGAAGATTCGAAACTTCTCCATTATCGCCCATATTGACCATGGGAAGTCAACGCTTGCAGACCGAATTTTGGAAAAGACAGAGACGGTTTCTAGTCGTGAAATGCAAGCCCAACTTCTGGATAGTATGGACCTAGAACGAGAGCGTGGGATTACCATCAAACTTAATGCCATCGAGCTCAATTACACTGCAAAAGATGGCGAGACCTATATTTTCCACTTGATTGACACGCCAGGGCACGTGGACTTTACCTATGAAGTGTCGCGTTCGCTAGCTGCCTGTGAAGGAGCGATCTTGGTGGTTGATGCGGCCCAAGGGATTGAGGCTCAAACACTTGCCAACGTTTATCTAGCATTGGATAATGATTTGGAAATTCTGCCCGTCATTAACAAGATTGACCTACCAGCAGCCGATCCTGAGCGCGTGCGTACAGAGATTGAGGATGTTATTGGACTGGATGCCAGCGAAGCGGTCTTAGCTTCTGCTAAGGCTGGTATTGGGATCGAAGAAATTCTCGAACAAATCGTAGAAAAAGTGCCAGCACCAACGGGTGATGTGACGGCGCCCCTCAAGGCCTTGATTTTCGACTCTGTCTACGATGCTTACCGTGGGGTTATCCTCCAAGTTCGTGTGATGGATGGGGTAGTCAAACCTGGCGATAAGATTCAACTCATGAGCAATGGCAAGACCTTTGATGTGACTGAGGTCGGAATTTTCACACCGAAAGCAGTAGGGCGTGATTTCCTAGCGACAGGTGATGTTGGTTATATTGCGGCTTCTATCAAGACAGTTCAAGACACGCGTGTCGGGGATACAGTGACCCTAGCAAGCAATCCTGCAACTGAACCGCTGGATGGCTACAAGCAAATGAACCCTATGGTCTTTGCGGGTCTTTATCCAATCGAGTCAAACAAGTACAATGACCTTCGTGAAGCCCTTGAAAAACTGCAGCTCAACGATGCTAGCTTGCAGTTTGAACCAGAAACATCTCAGGCTCTTGGATTTGGTTTCCGTTGTGGATTCCTTGGACTCCTCCATATGGATGTCATCCAAGAGCGTTTAGAGCGCGAGTTCAACATTGACCTCATTATGACAGCTCCGTCTGTTATCTATAAGGTTAACCAAACTGACGGTGAGTCTATGGATGTCTCTAACCCATCAGAGTTTCCAGATCCAACTAAGATTGCGACCATTGAAGAACCGTATGTTAAGGCGCAAATCATGGTACCACAGGAGTTTGTTGGGGCAGTAATGGAATTGGCTCAACGCAAGCGTGGGGACTTTGTAACCATGGACTATATCGATGATAATCGTGTCAATGTCATCTATCAAATTCCACTTGCTGAAATCGTCTTTGACTTCTTTGATAAGCTTAAGTCTTCGACGCGTGGTTATGCAAGCTTTGACTACGAATTGTCAGAGTATCGCCCATCTAAGCTGGTCAAAATGGATATCCTTCTCAATGGTGATAAGGTGGACGCCCTCAGCTTTATCGTTCACAAGGATTTTGCCTACGAACGTGGGAAACTCATTGTTGATAAGCTCAAGAAAATCATCCCTCGTCAACAATTTGAGGTTCCAATTCAAGCAGCAATTGGGCACAAGATTGTGGCCCGTACTGATATCAAGGCCCTTCGTAAGAACGTACTTGCCAAGTGTTACGGTGGTGACGTTTCTCGTAAACGCAAACTCCTTGAAAAAAACAAAAAGGCAGGTAAGAAACGGATGAAAGCTATCGGATCAGTAGAAGTCCCACAAGAAGCCTTCCTTAGCGTCTTAAGCATGGATGAAGAATAGAAATAAAACTCTTGAAGATTTTTTTCAAGAGTTTTTTTCTATTTTTGGTAAACACAAGCTATCAAATACGAAAGTTGAATAAATGCAAAAAAATCAGATTTTCATGTCTTCTTTTTTTATGTTTTTTTACGAATAGATAGATGAGTAGAAAAAGAAATGGAGTTTCTTATGAAAAATTGATAACTATGAGATCTATAAACTGCGCAAAGCAGGGCTGACCAATCAACAGATCTTAACTGTTCTTGAATATGACGAGACTGTAGATCAGGAGCTCTTGCTAGGTGATATTGCTGAAATCTCTGGTTGCCGCAATCCTGCTGTCTTTATGGAACGCTATTTCCAGATAGATGATGCACAGTTGGAGAAGGAGTTTCAAAAATTCCCATCCTTCTCGATTCTAGACGACTGTTATCCTTGGGATTTGAGTGAGATTTATGACCCTCCAGCTCTCTTGTTTTATAAAGGGAATCTGGACTTGTTGAAATTTCCAAAGGTTGCTCTTGTAGGGAGTCGTTCTTGTTCGAGCCAAGGTGCTAAGTCGGTTCAGAAAGTCATCCAAGGATTGGAAAACGAGTTAATCGTGGTTAGTGGCTTAGCCAAAGGAATCGATACCGCTGCCCATATGGCTGCGCTCCAGAATGGAGGACGAACGATTGCTGTCATTGGAACTGGATTGGATGTGTTTTATCCACGTGCTAATAAACGCTTGCAGGAGTACATAGGCAATCATCATCTGGTCCTAAGTGAGTACGGTCCAGGTGAAGAACCTTTGAAATTTCACTTTCCAGCTCGTAATCGTATTATAGCAGGATTGTGTCGTGGAGTTATTGTAGCTGAGGCAAGGATGCGCTCGGGCAGTCTCATTACCTGTGAGCGTGCCATGGAAGAAGGGCGCGATGTTTTTGCCATTCCTGGGAACATTCTTGATGGCCATTCAGATGGTTGCCACCACTTGATCCAAGAGGGAGCAAAACTGGTCACAGGTGGTCAAGATGTGTTGGCTGAGTTTGAATTTTAAGGAGAAATTGATCGTCCAGATAAACTTTTCTTCTATATATAGGAGTTAAGTCTTGACAGCTATAGAAAAATGGTTTACACTTTATAAAGTTTATTACTTTGAAAAGGTGTGATAGTGTGGCTACGGCAACAAAGAAGAAAAAATCAACAGTTAAAAAAAATCTAGTCATCGTAGAGTCGCCTGCCAAGGCGAAAACGATTGAGAAATATCTAGGACGAAATTATAAGGTTCTAGCCAGTGTAGGGCATATTCGAGATTTGAAAAAATCCAGTATGTCAGTTGACATTGAAAACAATTATGAACCGCAATATATCAATATCCGAGGAAAAGGTCCTCTCATCAATGATCTGAAAAAAGAAGCCAAAAAGGCCAATAAAGTCTTTCTGGCAAGTGACCCAGACCGTGAAGGAGAAGCGATTTCCTGGCATTTGGCTCATATTCTCGATCTGGATGAGAATGATGCCAACCGTGTGGTCTTTAATGAGATCACCAAGGACGCAGTGAAAAATGCCTTTAAAGAACCTCGCAAGATTGATATGGACTTGGTCGACGCCCAACAAGCTCGTCGTGTCTTGGACCGCTTGGTAGGCTATTCGATTTCGCCGATTTTGTGGAAAAAGGTCAAGAAAGGATTATCAGCAGGGCGTGTGCAGTCTGTTGCTCTTAAGTTAATCATTGACCGTGAAAATGAAATCAATGCCTTCCAACCAGAAGAATACTGGACAATTGATGGTGTCTTTAAGAAGGGAACCAAGCAATTTCAAGCTTCTTTCTATGGTATGAATGGTAAAAAGATGAAATTGACCACCAATGAAGAGGTCAAGGAAGTCTTGTCCCATCTAACGAGCAAAGATTTCACAGTGGATCAGGTAGATAAGAAGGAGCGCAAACGCAATGCGCCACTACCTTATACGACCTCAACCATGCAAATGGATGCTGCTAACAAAATCAATTTCCGTACTCGTAAGACCATGATGATTGCCCAACAGCTCTATGAAGGGATCAACATCGGTACAGGCGTGCAAGGTTTGATTACCTATATGCGTACAGACTCGACTCGTATCAGTCCTGTGGCTCAAAATGAAGTGGCAAGCTACATTAATGACCGTTTTGGTAGCAAGTATTCCAAGCATGGTAGCAAGGTCAAAAATGCCTCAGGTGCTCAAGATGCCCACGAAGCCATTCGTCCATCTAGCGTCTTTAATACACCCGAAAGCATTGCTAAGTACTTGAACAAAGACCAGCTCAAACTCTATACCCTTATCTGGAACCGTTTTGTAGCGAGCCAGATGACGGGAGCTATCTTTGATACCATGGCTGTCAAGCTCTCTCAGAATGGAGTTCAATTTGCAGCAAATGGTAGCCAAGTTAAGTTTGATGGGTATCTTGCCATCTACAATGACTCTGACAAAAACAAGATGTTGCCAGATATGGCTGTTGGAGATGTTGTCAAGCAGGTCAATAGCAAGCCTGAACAACATTTCACCCAACCGCCAGCTCGCTATTCGGAAGCGACGCTTATCAAGACCTTGGGAAGAGAACGGTGTTGGACGTCCGTCAACCTATGCTCCGACCATTGAAACCATTCAGAAACGATACTACGTTCGTCTTGCAGCCAAACGCTTTGAACCAACAGAATTGGGAGAAATTGTCAATAAACTCATTGTTGAATACTTCCCAGACATCGTCAATGTGACCTTCACAGCTGAAATGGAAGGAAAACTGGATGATGTCGAAGTTGGAAAAAGAACAGTGGCAACATGTTATTGACGAATTTTATAAACCATTCTCCAAAGAAGTAGCCAAAGCTGAAGCTGAAATGGAAAAAATTCAGATCAAGGATGAGCCAGCTGGATTTGACTGTGAGGTCTGTGGAAGTCCAATGGTGATTAAATTAGGACGTTTTGGTAAATTCTATGCTTGTAGCAATTTCCCAGACTGCCGTCATACGCAAGCGATTGTTAAAGAGATTGGTGTTGAGTGCCCAAGCTGCCATCAAGGACAAATCATTGAACGCAAAACCAAACGCAATCGTATCTTCTATGGTTGCAACCGCTATCCAGATTGTGAATTTACCTCTTGGGATAAACCAATTGGACGGGATTGTCCAAAATGTGGCCACTTCCTCATGGAGAAGAAAGTCCGTGGTGGTGGCAAACAGATTGTGTGTAGTAATGGCGACTACGAAGAAGAAAAAAATTAAATAAAACGAAGAGTCCTGAAAAATAAATTTCAGGATCTTTTTTTAGTTTAAAGCTTGACAAATTTCCTCACTTTGTGGGAAACTAGTAGAAGATTATTTCATTAGGAGAAGACATGCGTATTATTTATCTTGGTATTGGTTTTATTTCTTTAGCCTTGGCCCTTGTTGGGGTTGTCTTGCCCCTCTTACCAACAACTCCCTTTCTTTTGTTAGCTATCGCTTGCTTTTCAAAATCTTCTAAGCGCTTTGAAGATTGGCTTTATCACACCAAGCTCTATCAGACTTATGTAGCTGATTTTTCGCGAGACCAAATCTATCGCCCGAGAACGCAAGAAAAAAATCATCGTATCCATCTATATCTTGATGGGAATTTCCATTTATCTTGCCCCTCTTTTACCTGTTAAAATCGGTCTGGGAGCCCTGACAATCTTTATCACCTACTATCTCTTTAAAGTAATTCCTGATAAGGATTAGTTTTTTTGAAATTTGATATTTCCTTTTGATAAAAAAATAAAAAGCATATCAAATAATATGATATAATAAATTTAAAGAAAACATCAAGGAGAATCAAATGATTTATGAATTTTGTGCTGAAAATGTGACCTTGCTTGAAAAAGCGATGCAGGCTGGAGCTCGTCGAATCGAGCTCTGTGATAATCTAGCAGTTGGTGGGACAACACCAAGCTATGGAGTAACTAAGGCAGCGGTTGAACTGGCAGCTAATTATGATAGCACCATTATGACCATGATTCGTCCCCGTGGTGGCGACTTTATCTATCAAGATCTGGAAATTGCAATCATGCTAGAAGACATTCGTTTAACTGCTCAAGCAGGTAGCCAAGGGGTCGTCTTTGGTGCTTTAACTGCTGATAAGAAGTTGGACAAGGCTAATCTTGAGAAGCTGATTGCTACATCTAAAGGAATGGAAATTGTCTTCCACATGGCCTTTGATGAATTGAGTGATGAAGACCAGTTGGAAGCTATTGACTGGCTCAGCCAAGCTGGCGTCACTCGTATCTTGACTCGTGCTGGCGTATCTGGTGACTCCTTAGAAAAACGTTTTGCCCACTATCACAGAATTTTGGAACATGCTGCTGGTAAAATTGAAATCTTACCAGGTGGGGGAATTGACTTGGACAACCGTCAAACCTTTATCGACCAGCTGGGCGTGACACAATTGCATGGAACCAAAGTTGTCTTTTAAAAAATAGAAAGGAACTGCTAGCTTTTGGTAGCAGTTTTCACTTATGTTTGAAATTTTTAAATCCTATCAGTTTAATCAAGAAAAGGCTCGTGCCTATGGTTTTGTAGAAAATGGAGAAGTCTGGACCTATAGTTGTCAGATTTTGCAGGGTGACTTTATCATGACTGTGTCCATCACAGCAGATAATGTGAGCTTTCAAGTTTTTGATCAGGAGACTGGTGACCTCTATCCTCAAGTCCATATGGAAAGCATGAGAGGGACTTTTGTAGGAAGTGTCCGTCAAGCTTGTCTGGAGATTCTCTATCAAATCCGTCAGTCCTGTTTTGACGTGCAGGATTTTATCTGTCCTCAGACTAAGCGTATCATGGCTAAAGTTCAGGAAAAAAATATGGCAATCAGTTGGAATATCTGTGGGAGAAATCCCCTGATACGGCAGTATTACGTCATGAAGAAAGTCAAAAGTGGTATGCTGTTTTAATGAGAATACCTTGGGATAAACTAGAAAAGGGTAGAGATGGGCTAGTGGAAGTAGTCAACCTCAAACACGACCAAGTAGCGGACTTGCTTTCACATAAGGGCATTTATCCAGCTTTTCATATGAACAAACGCTACTGGATTAGTCTGGCTCTTGATGATAGTTTGCTTGATGAAGAGGTGTTAGAACTAATCGAAAGAAGTTGGAACTTAACTGTGAAAAAAATAAGGAAATTCACTTGATTTTTTTCAAATACTTTCAATTAGCAAAATATTCTTTACTGAAGAAATTTTCAGAAAATAATGGATTTTTTTCTTGACAAGTACTTTTAGCTATGCTAAAAATACTAAACAAGATATCAAACGAAGGAGAAAGTAAAACATGAAAACAGCTAAGTTTAATCAATTTGCTTTGTTGTTGAGGTACTCGGGCTAGTGCAGAAGCATTAGTCCTGTTTGGCTTACCAAGCGGGAGTAAATCAACATCTCGCTTGGGTTTCCGAGCGAGATGTTTTTTCTATACTGAAATTTTGAAGGGGGAATTATTATGCGTAAAGTTGAATTTTTTGATACAAGTCTTCGTGATGGGGAACAAACACCTGGTGTTAACTTCTCAATAAAGGAAAAAGTTTCCATTGCAAGACAGCTGGAGAAATGGGGAATTTCTGTAATTGAAGCTGGTTTTCCGGCTGCTAGTCCAGATTCATTTATAGCCGTTCAAGAAATTGCTAAAGCTGTGAAAAAAACAGCAGTGACAGGATTAGCTCGTTCTGTAAAATCTGATATTGATGCTTGTTATGAGGCACTTAAGGATGCCAAGTATCCACAAATTCATGTCTTTATTGCTACCAGTCCGATTCACCGCAAGTATAAACTCAATAAGAGCAAGGAAGAGATTTTAGAAGCTATTAAGGAGCATGTTTCTTATGCCCGTTCTAAGTTTGAAATCGTCGAGTTCTCTCCTGAAGATGCGACTAGAACAGAGTTGGATTTCCTATTACAAGTCGTTCAAACAGCGGTCGATGCAGGTGCATCTTATATCAATATCCCTGACACAGTTGGCTTTACGACTCCAGAAGAGTTTGCACACATCTTTGATCACTTGACTGAAAATATTAAATCAGATCATAAAGTTGTCTTTGGTGTCCACTGTCACGATGATCTCGGTATGGCAACTGCAAATACTTTGACAGCAATTAAACACGGTGCTGGACGTGTCCAGGGAACTATTAATGGTATCGGTGAACGCGCAGGCAATGTTGCTCTTGAAGAAGTAGCAGTGGCGCTCAATATTCGCCAAGATTACTACCATGCAGAAACCAGTATTGTCCTAAACGAAACCATCAATACGTCAGAAATGGTTTCTCGCTTCTCTGGTATTCCAGTTCCTAAAAACAAGGCTGTCGTTGGTGGCAATGCCTTTTCTCACGAGTCTGGTATTCACCAAGATGGAGTTCTTAAAAATCCTCTTACCTATGAAATCATTACACCTGAATTGGTTGGTGTCAAGTGTAACAGTCTTCCGCTTGGTAAATTGTCAGGTCGCCATGCCTTTGTTGAGAAACTAAGGGAATTGGCCCTAGACTTTACTGAAGAAGACATCAAACCACTCTTTGCTAAGTTCAAGGCACTAGCGGACAAAAAGCAAGAAATCACAGATGCAGATATTCGTGCTCTGGTAGCTGGAACCATGGTTGAAAACCCAGAAGGATTCCACTTTGATGATTTACAACTGCAAACACATGCAGATAATGACATTGAAGCACTCGTCAGTCTAGCCAATATGGATGGTGAGAAAGTCGAGTTTAATGCGACAGGACAAGGTTCTGTTGAGGCTATCTTCAACGCCATCGACAAGTTTTTCAATCAATCTGTTCGCTTGGTGTCCTACACTATCGATGCGGTGACAGATGGGATCGATGCTCAGGCTCGGGTATTGGTGACTGTTGAAAACAGAGATACAGAGACCATCTTTAACGCAGCAGGGATTGATTTCGATGTACTGAAGGCTTCAGCTATTGCCTACATCAATGCCAATACCTTTGTTCAAAAGGAGAATGCAGGTGAGATGGGAAGAAGCGTTTCCTATCGCGATATGCCTAGTGTGTAAAGGAGAATGCTATGACAAAAAAAATCGTAGCTCTAGCAGGTGATGGAATCGGTCCAGAAATTATGGAAGCTGGTTTGGAAGTTCTGGAGGCCCTCGCTGAAAAAACAGGATTTGTCTATGAAGTAGACAGACGCCCTTTTGGAGGTGCAGGTATTGATGCTACGGGTCACCCCTTACCTGATGAAACCCTCGAGGCATGTAGAGAAGCAGATGCCATTCTACTAGCTGCTATCGGTAGTCCTCAGTATGATGGGGCAGCGGTTCGACCAGAACAAGGCTTACTGGCTCTCCGTAAGGAACTCAATCTCTATGCTAATATTCGCCCCGTTAAGATTTTTGAGAGTCTCAAGCATTTGTCACCACTCAAACCAGAACGAATTGCTGGGGTAGACTTTGTCGTGGTGCGTGAGTTGACAGGCGGTATTTACTTTGGGGATCATATCCTTGAAGAGCGCAAAGCGCGTGATATCAACGATTATAGCTATGAGGAAGTAGAGCAGATTATCCGTAAGGCCTTTGAAATTGCAAGAAATCGGAGAAAAATCGTTACTAGTATCGATAAGCAAAATGTTTTAGCGACATCAAAACTCTGGCGCAGAGTAGCTGAGGAAGTCGCACAGGACTTCCCAGATGTAATCTTAGAGCATCAGCTAGTAGACTCAGCTGCTATGCTCATGATTACCAATCCTGCTAAGTTTGATGTCATCGTGACGGAGAATCTTTTCGGAGATATTCTATCAGATGAATCAAGCGTTCTATCTGGCACACTTGGGGTCATGCCATCAGCCAGTCATTCTGAAAATGGACCAAGTCTCTATGAGCCTATTCATGGTTCAGCGCCTGATATTGCAGGTCAAGGAATTGCCAATCCTATTTCTATGATTTTATCAGTTGCCATGATGCTGAGAGATAGCTTTGGACGTTTTGAGGATGCGGAGCGTATCGAACATGCGGTAGAAGTTAGTTTGGTAGCAGGCATTTTAACAAGAGATATAGGAGGTCAGGCTTCGATCAAGGAAATGACGGAAGCTATTATTGCAAGGTTATGAAGTTAGATGAAAAAATTACTCTAGTCCTTTTGCTTTGGAATGTCATGGTTTTCTTGATTTATGGTATTGACAAATCAAAGGCAAGGAGAGGTGCTTGGCGCATCCCAGAGAAAGTTTTATTGACGATAGCACTTGTCTGTGGTGGATTTGGTGCTTGGTTAGCAGGCATCGCCTTTCACCACAAGACTAGAAAATGGTACTTTAAAATGGTTTGGTTTCTTGGGATGGTAACCACACTAGTAGCCTTATATTTTATTTGGAGGTAATGGATGGCAGGAAAATCGATTTTTGATAAACTATGGGACCGCCATGTCATCACTGGAGAAGAAGGGCAGCCCCAACTCATGTATGTGGATCAGCACTATATCCACGAGGTGACCAGTCCCCAAGCTTTTCAAGGATTGCGAGATGCAGGTCGCAGATTGAGACGGCCAGACTTGACATTTGGAACCTTTGACCACAATGTCCCGACTGTCAATATCTATGATATTCGAGATGTAATTTCAAGGCTCAAATTGATAAGCTAGCTGAAAATGTTGAGGAGTTTGGGATTGAACATGCAGCCCACGGTTCTGAGAAGCAAGGGATTGTTCACATGGTAGGTCCAGAAACAGGACGGACCCAACCAGGAAAAATTCATCGTCTGTGGGGACAGCCATACAGCCACCCACGGGGCTTTCGGAGCTATCGCCTTTGGGATTGGGACTAGTGAGGTCGAGCATGTCTTTTGCCACCCAGACCCTCTGGCAGGTCAAACCCAAGAAAATGCTGGTAGAATTCACTGGTGTTCCTCAAAAAGGAGTTTATTCCAAGGATTTTATCCTCGCCTTGATATCCAAGTACGGCGTTGCCTGTGGTGTTGGCTATGTGGTGGAATATCGAGGTCAGGCTATTGATGCACTGAGCATGGAAGAGAGAATGACCATCTGCAATATGTCCATCGAGTTTGGATCTAAGATGGGGATTATGAATCCGGATCAGACCACCTATGACTATCTCAAGGGACGAGAATGTGTTCCAGAAGCTTTCGAGGAGGCGGTTGCCGACTGGAAAACGCTTGTCAGTGATGATGCTGCTGCCTATGATAAGGTTATCCAGATGGATGTCTCAGACTTGGCTCCTATGGTGACTTGGGGAACCAATCCTGCTATGGGTGTTGACTTTGACAGTAGCTTCCCAGAAATTAAGGATATGAATGATGAGCGAGCCTACAATTACATGAACTTGGAGCCTGGTCAAAAGCCAGCAGATATTGAACTAGGCTATATCTTTATCGGGTCTTGTACCAATGCTCGTCTCAGTGACTTGCAACTGGCTGCTCGATTTGTCAAAGGGAAGAAAATTGCTCCCAATCTAACAGCAATTGTAGTTCCGGGCTCTCGTCCTGTGAAACGAGCTGCTGAGAAGTTGGGCTTGGACAAGGTTTTCCTAGACGCAGGCTTTGAGTGGCGAGACCCAGGTTGTTCTATGTGCCTGGGGATGAATCCTGACAAGGTCCCTGATGGTGTCCACTGTGCTTCAACCAGTAACCGTAACTTTGAAGATAGGCAGGGATTTGGCGCTAAGACCCATCTTTGCAGTCCAGCCATGGCAGCTGCGGCAGCTATCGCAGGGCGCTTCGTAGATGTTCGACAGATGCCAGAAGCCCAGTAAGGAGAGGATATGGAGAAATTTACAGTTTATACGGGAACGACCGTTCCTCTCATGAATGATAACATCGACACCGACCAAATCCTTCCCAAGCAGTTTCTCAAATTAATTGATAAGAAAGGCTTTGGTAAGTACCTCATGTATGCTTGGCGGTATTTGGACGACAAGTATACTGAGGATCCAGACTTTGTTTTTAACCGACCAGAATACCGTAAAGCAAGTATCCTCATCTCAGGGGATAACTTTGGCGCAGGATCGTCCAGGGAACACGCAGCTTGGGCTCTAGCTGACTATGGTTTTAAAGTCGTGATTGCAGGGTCTTTTGGCGATATTCATTACAATAATGAACTCAATAACGGTATGTTGCCCATTGTCCAGCCCAGAGAGGTTAGAGAAAAACTAGCCCAACTACAACCAACTGACCAGGTAACCGTGGACTTGGAACAACAAAAAATCATCTCACCAGTTGGAGACTTCACTTTTGAAATCGATAGCGAATGGAAACACAAGCTCTTAAATGGTTTGGATGATATCGGTATTACCTTGCAGTATGAAGATTTGATTGCTGCTTATGAAAAACAACGCCCAGCCTACTGGCAGGATTAGAAAAAATAGAAAAGGAAATAGAACTATGACAAAACACATTCAATGGACAGGAACACTTTCTCAAGAAGGCTATGACATTTTAAAAGGTGAGGGCGGTTGTATCGTTTGTCCTACAAAAGTCGGCTATATCATCATGACTAGCGACAAGGCTGGTCTTGAACGCAAGTTTGAAGCCAAAGAGCGTAACCGTAACAAACCAGGAGTTGTCCTATGTGGTAGCATGGATGAGCTTCGCGCTTTAGCACAACTCAATCCAGAAATTGAAGCCTTCTATCAAAAACATTGGGATGAAGATATTCTCCTCGGTTGTATCCTTCCATGGAAACCAGAGGCCTTTGAAAAACTCAAAGCCTACGGTGATGGCCGTGAAGAACTCATGACAGACGTTCGTGGTACTAGCTGTTTCGTTATCAAGTTCGGGAAAGCTGGTGAACAATTGGCTGCCAAACTTTGGGAAGAAGGAAAGATGGTCTATGCTTCATCAGCTAACCCATCTGGAAAAGGTAACCGTGGTAAGGTAGAAGGTATCGGAGAACGTATTGAAGGAGCAGTGGACCTTGTCATTGAAGCAGACGACTACGTTGCATCGATCCAACCTGACAAAACGATTGAAACACGCTACGAGCAAGGTGTGATGGTATCTATGGTCGATAAAGACGGCAAACTCATCCCAGAACAAGGAGGAGCCCGTTCAATCTCACCAGCTCCAGTTGTAATCCGTAAAGGGCTTGACATTGATAAGATTATGATGCACTTGTCAGATACCTTTAACTCATGGGACTACCGTCAGGGTGAATATTATTAAGCCGAGTAGACCCTAAGCGGCTATCCTTTCACATGTTTTTATATATAGTGATTTCCGAGAATTAATTAGACATAATGAAAAACAATTGTCTAAAAATTTTAAAGATTCAGTATAGGACATGCAAAATCCTAGAAAAAAAGGTAAAATAAAGATAGAAATTGGTAACGATTACATTTTTAAAAGTGAGTTTGAAGTAAGGCGGTTTATTAGTGGGATTTATCATTAGGAGACCCTGATTTATACAGATTACCATTCGCTTAATGTAACTCATAATATATAAAAACTAAGTGGCATTTGAGTGCTTAAAAGTCCAAGACACTGTTTAAGAGGTTTTACGAGTAGTTTGTCTATTGAAAACAAGCTGATAGAACCTCACCATTATCATATAAATATTAGAATTATCCATTTAACGTCGTTCTTTCGCTTCCTACACTCTCCTTGTTAGCTTACTGAGAGTTGTAGCTGATGACAGCTAGAATTATACTGTAAGTGGCTCATTTAGACTCCCTTCGCATGTTTTGCTACTTGCAGTCGGGTCTAAGTGGGCTTTTTTGAGTTATAATTGACTAGTTGTCAACAATATTTTTAATAGTCGATATGCATAGAATCGCTCATACCAGTAATCACAATGAATGGGAGGTGGAAAGGATTATTTAAATAGAAAGGCGGTAGGCAAGTGAGTTATTAATGGCTCACTGATAAAAAGAAAAGAGGTACAATATGGGACTTATCAAAGCAGGTCTAGGAGCTGTAGGTGGTGTATTAGCCGATCAATGGAAAGAATTTTTCTATTGTGAGTCTATGGACAAATCTGTCATGGTTGTCAAGGGGCAAAAGCGGGTCTCTGGTCGATCATCCAATACTAAGGGCGGTGACAATATTATTTCCAATGGTTCAGGTATTGCGGTAGCTGATGGTCAGTGTATGATGATTGTTGAGCAAGGTAAGGTTGTAGAGGTTTGTGCCGAACCAGGTGAGTTCACTTATGATGCCTCCAGTGAACCAAGTATTTTTACAGGAAATCTTGGAAATTCTATCAAGGATACTTTCAAACAAATTGGGAAACGTTTCACTTATGGTGGCGATACTGGCAAAGATCAGCGTGTGTATTATTTTTAATACAAAAGAATTAATTGATAATAAATTCGGTACACCGAACCCAATTCCATTTCGTGTGGTAGATTCTAAGATTGGTTTAGACCTTGACGTTTCTGTTCGTTGCTCAGGTGTTTATTCTTACAAGATCGTTGACCCACTTTTGTTTTATACAAATGTTTGTGGAAATGTTGAAAGAGAGTATTTGCGTGAAGAAATTGACTCACAGTTGAAAACTGAATTTATCAGCGCCTTGCAACCTTCTTTTGCTAAGTTATCTGATATGGAATTGAGACCGAATCAAATTGTCAGCCACAATACAGAATTAGAAAAATGCCCTCAATGAAACTCTCTCAGAAAAAAATGGGGTCAACTTCGTGGTCTTAAAGTCATTAGCATTGCTCTTGGTTCTGTTACTCTTCCAGAAGAAGATGCTGAAATGATCAAGCAAGCTCAACGTACTGCTATTATGAAAGATCCGACTATGGCAGCCGCAACCTTGGTTGGAGCACAGGCAGATGCTATGAAGGCAGCCGCAAGTAATGAAGCAGGAGCTATGACTGGCTTTATGGGCTTTGGCATGGCAGCCAATGCAGGTGGCGGAATGAATGCTCAAAATCTCTTTGCTATGGGACAAGAACAGGCTGCTAACCAAGCACAAACAGAAAATCAAGCACCACCAAGCACTCCGAATGTCAATAAGTGGATCTGTCCAAATGGCCATGAGGCTATGGGGAAGTTCTGCCCAGAGTGTGGCAGTCCGAAACCAGTGGACAATAGCTGGACTTGTTCATGTGGCACGGTAAATACAGGTAAATTCTGTTCAAATTGTGGCAGTCCAAAACCGATAGTTCATCAGGCAAAACATTGTAGTAACTGTGGTTGGAAAGTTCCAGATTCTGGCCAGGCACCAAAATTCTGTCCTGAATGCGGGTCAACGTTTTAGAACAAGACAACTCTAGATTGGCTTAGTGTCGGGAGAGGAGATGATGACATGGCTGATAATTTAGAATACAAATGTCCTTGTTGCGGTGGAGCACTATCTTTTGACACCAAAATTCAGAAAATGAAGTGCCCTTATTGTGACTCTGAGTACGAAATGGAGAGTCTCAAGCACATGGACGAGCATTTGGATGAAGCCCAGTCTGTTTCAGAGCCATCTCTAGCAACGGATTCTGCTACAGAATGGCAAGAGAATGATGAACAGCTGAACGTCTTTATTTGTAATTCCTGTGGTGGACAATTGATTGCTGATGAAAATACTGCTGCGACAACTTGCCCTTATTGTGATAATCCAGTTGTTCTCAAGGAACGTCTGGTAGGTGATTTGAAACCAGAGTTGGTTATTCCGTTTAAACTGGATAAAAAAGCTGCCAGAGAAGCGCTTAACAAGCACCTTCTCGGCAAGCGTTTATTGCCAAAAATTTTTAAGGATCAGAACCATATTGATGAAGTAAAGGGTGTTTACGTGCCATTTTGGTTATTTAATACAGAAGCGGATGCGGATATTAAGTACAAAGCAACTAGGATAACGACTTGGAGTGACAAAGATTACAATTACACCCAAACTGAATTTTACTCTGTCCTTCGTTCTGGTCAGTTAGCCTTTTCTCATCTACCTGTTGACGGTTCTAAAAGTATGGACAATACCTTGATGGAATCCATTGAACCTTTTGATGTTTCAAAAGCAGTTGACTTTCAAACAGCCTATTTAGCAGGTTATTTGGCCGAGCGTTATGATGTGACGGCAGAAGAAAGTATCACCCACGCTAATAAACGGGCTAAAAGGAGTACTGAAGATAGATTTGCGGAAACAGTTAAAGGCTTTACAATGGTAACTCCAGAAAGTAGTCATGTTGAGTTTAAAAATAGCAAAGCCAAGTATGTCCTTTATCCAGTCTGGTTGTTAAACACAACTTGGAATAATGAAAAGTACGTTTTTGCTATGAATGGTCAAACAGGAAAATTTGTAGGTAATCTTCCCTTGGATAAACGAGTCTACTGGCGCTATTTTATGACGATTGCAACACTTGCTTTTATTGTTTGCTATGGCATTGTTTGGTTGATTTATCTAATGTAAGGAGGGAGATATGATGAAAAAACTACTATCATTCCTTCTTGCGGTTTTTCTCGCTTTTACCTTGATTGGGATTGTGTCAGCTGACATGTCAAGTCAAACTTTAATTTATGATGAGGCTGGCCTCCTATCATCCAATGAGAAAAGCAAACTAGAAGAAGAAGCACAAGCTATTTACAAAGAGCATCAGTTCAAATCTTATCTGCTCATTGCTGACTCTTATGATGATGTAACTCAATATACAACGGATTTCTTCAAGAAAGGGAAGGAAGATGCTATTCTTCTGATAATAGGGAAGTCTAAAGATTATAGAACTATCTGCTACAAAGGAAAAGCAAAAGAGCTTCTGGGAGATTTTTGGGATACCTTTATCAAAGGCGTTTATCATAGCAATAGTAGTTGGTATGACAGTGCCCACCGTAGTTTGACTGCTATTGCTGCTAAGTTTGGACCCCTGAAGCGTCTCGTAGATGAAGCGGATTTACTGAGTGATGTAGAAGAAAAAGATTTATTAAGTAAACTTGATGAGATTAGTGAGCGGCAGAAATGTGACCTTGTTATTGTGACTGTCAAGGATCTGGGAGGGAAGACACCAGAAGCCTTTGCAGATGATTATTTTGACTATAATGGTTATGGTCAGGGTGAGGACTATAGTGGTTTATTGTTATTGTTAAGTATGAAGGAACGGGATTGGCATATCACCACAACAGGTTATGCGATTCGAGCATTTACCGATGCAGGTTTAGAATATATGTCTGATCGGTTTGTTCCGAAACTAAGCAACGGAGAATATGAGCAAGCATTTAGCAGTTTTGCAGAACTGAGCGATAAGTTCTTAACGCAGGCTAAGACAGATAAACCTTATGACAAAGGGAATTTTCCTAAGGAACCTTTAAGTTGGATATGGGTGCCCCTATCTCTAGGTGTAGGTCTTGTCACAGCAATTATAGTTGTTTCAAGTATGGCTAGCCAACTCAAAAGTGTGGAGCCAGATGTGGCAGCGACAAATTATATTGTAGAAAATAGTCTCACTGTCACTCAAGCAGAAGAAAAGTTTCTATATAAAACGGTTGATAAGGTGGCGCGTCCCAAAGAGAGCAAATCTTCTTCTGGAGGTAGCAGTACTCATACATCTTCATCAGGAAGAACTCACGGTGGTGCAGGAGGCAAGTTTTAATTAGAAGTAGATGAGTGAATGAGATAGACTTTCAAATCTATTTTAGGAGAAAGGGAAGGTTTTAAAATGAAAAAATTATTTAGCTTGATATTGGCACTTCTGTTACTTATCACGCTTGGAGCTTGTGGAAAATCAGGTGGAAGAGCGGACGATGCCTTAGTGGGAAAATACGTAGCTGTTAGTGGAACGGCCATGGGAGTAACCCTCTCTGGTGATGATATGGCTGGCTTCAAACTCGAATTGATGAATGGAGGCAAGGCGAAACTAAACGTAGAAGGAACAACTGCAGAAGGTAGATGGAAAAATGATGATAACACGTTAACTCTTACTATTGAAAATACTGATATGGTTGGCAAGCTTGGTAAAGATACGATTGCATTTGAAAGCATCTTGAAAGAGCTTGTCGGAACTTCAATGGATGTGAAACTTGCAAAAGAAGGAACAGATGCAGCCAAACCTGAGAACATCTTACCAGAAGAAGAGAAAGCTCTCTTAGGAGACTGGGTAGGCGCGTCTGTAGTGAATGTAATGGATGCAGACGCATCTGGAGAAATAGCACCAGATTCCTTGAAGGCAACTTTAAAGGCAGATCATACTTCTACAATCACCTATAAGGGAGAAGAAATTGCCACTCCTAAATGGAGTTATGTGACAGGCACCATTATATTTGACGGTAAAGTTGCTGGAAATGCGAGTCTATACAGTGAACAAAAAGATGGGGTCTTTAAAATAACTTATAGCGGAGACAAGTATTATACCTTTACAATGAAATCATCTAAAGGAAATTAGAATAATAAATAGGCTAAATCAGTGCGGTGATGGTATGGAACTATCATCGCACTTTTGGATTGGCTAAGGTAGTTATCAGCTATAATTTACGAATCTAATAATTTTTTTAGTGATTTTCAGAAGATTTTGATTGTGATAAAAACGAACGTTTAAAGAAGGTTTTTTTAAAAAAATTGACAAAAAAACTGTACTTTGGTTTATAATAAGT
>BNJV01001819.1_pt1 | contig 32004 bp, 48 predicted proteins | sample 8540591 | NCBI WGS metagenome assembly BNJV01 (sample SAMD00202457, study PRJDB9452) | human saliva metagenome | host: Homo sapiens | reverse complement strand
AGTAAAATCAACAATACTTGTTCCTACAATTACTCCATCCGCATATTTTCTCATTGTATTGACATTGTCGTTATTTTTTATTCCAAATCCCAAAGAAACTGGTAAATCTGAAACTTTTCTTATTTCCTTGATAAATGATTCCAAACGTGGCAAATCAACCTGTTTTGAACCTGTTACTCCTAACGAACCGATTGCATAAATGAAGCCATCTCCTTGGGAAACGATTTTTTTTATTCTATTTCCAGAAGTAACGCTTACAAGCGGAATAAGAGCAATTTCATTTTCCCGCAATTTTTCTGACATTTCAAAGGCTTCCTCATAAGGCAGATCTGGGATGATTAACCCTTTAATATTGGCTTTTTTTACACTTTTTTTAATAAATTCATCAATTCCATAGGCAAATATTAGATTGTAATAAATCAAAAAAATCAAAGGTTTTTGAAATATCGTCTTTTTATTTCAGTTAGCAAATCAAATACGGTATCAGTAGTAACTCCAGACTTCTGAAGCTTTAGAAATGATGCATGCGAAATTAATTTTTCCATCAGCCCTAACGGATCTGAATATGGAATACCAACTTCTAGCATATCAAGGGCCGTGTTATCTAAATTTTTGTAAAAATTGCTTTGTAAAAATCAACACTTGGAAAAACCTGCAACAATATAGCCAATATTTACTTTTTTTCTTTTTCCTTAAAAAAACATCAATAATTTTTACTCATTTTCAAAACCTCCATTTAACTCATAAATTCCATTTTTCTCCGCCACTTTCCTTATCTTTTAATACAGAAAAAACAGTATGCATATCCTTGTCTCCACGTCCAGACACGTTTACAACGATAGTTTCCCTCTTGTCTTTAGAAAGTGCAGGACATAATTTTTCAAGATATGCTAAAGCATGTGAACTTTCAATCGCTGGAATAATTCCTTCTTTTCTTGTAACGAGCATTAGTGCCTTCATCGCCTCATCATCGGTAACTGGTGCATAAGTTGCCCTTTTCGTGTCAAACAGATACGAATGTTCAGGACCTACTCCTGGATAGTCAAGTCCAGCGGAAATTGAATGAACTGGACTTATTTGCCCATATTTATTTTGCAGCACATAAGTTTTCATTCCGTGAATAATTCCAGGTTTTCCAAGCGTCAATGTGGCAGCATGCATATCTGTGTCAATTCCATAACCTCCAGCTTCCACTCCATAAAGTTTAGTTGAATTGTCATTTATAAATGCGCTAAAAATCCCAATTGCATTACTTCCGCCACCAACACAGGCAATCACATGATCAGCATGTTTTCCAAGCTCATCAAGTTGTGCTTTTGTTTCATATCCGATAATTGACTGAAAATCACGTACAATTGTTGGATATGGATGAGGCCCTACAACTGAACCGATTACATAAAATACAGTTTCTATTTCAGCAACCCAAGACTGAATAGCCGCTGTTGTCGCTTCTTTCAAAGTTTTCAGACCATCTTCAATTGAAATAACTCTCGCACCTAAAAGTTCCATTCTAAACACATTCAGTTTTTGCCGTTCAATGTCAACAGCTCCCATATAAACATCACATTCCAAGCCTAACAAGGCAGCGGCAGTCGCAGTCGCAACTCCATGCTGTCCAGCCCCAGTTTCAGCAATCACTTTTTTCTTTCCCATTTTCTTAGCAAGCAAAACCTGCCCAAGCGCATTATTAATTTTATGAGCTCCAGTATGGTTCAAATCCTCTCTTTTCAAGTAAATATCGTGATTATAATATTCACTTAAATTTTTTGCATAATAAAGCGGAGTTTCACGCCCAACATAATTTTTTAACAAATCATCAAATTCCTCAAAAAATTCCTTATCATTCTTCAATTTTTCATACTCTGCTTCCAGTTCCGCCAAAGCAAACATAGCAGTTTCTGGCACAAATTGCCCACCAAATTGCCCAAAATATGCCTTTTCATTAAAATGTTTATTTCCCATATTTCTTTCCTTTCACATTTATTTTTTTAATTATTATTTTCCCTTTTTTTACTAAATTTACAACTTCCTCAACTAATTTTTTTTATTTTTATTATTGACCTCAACTTTACTGTTTACATCCAAAAATCGCAGGCTTACATTCAAGCGCCTCACAAATATTTTCAGCCGAAAGCCCTCCAGCCAGCACAAATGAATATTTCTCCAAATCCTTCAAAATATCCCAGTCAAAAACAATCCCATTTCCCCCACGATTTTCTCCCTTCGCATCAAACAACGGATATTCAATATACTGCTTATAATCTGCAATATCTGGAAGTTCATCAGTCACTCCAAAAACCTTCCAAAGTTTAGTTTTAGGTGGAAAATTTTTACGCTTTCTAAAACAGCTTTTCTCATAAAGTTTTTCCAATTTTTTCGTAAGCTCCACACAATATTCCACCGATTCATCCCCATGCAGCTGCACAACATCAATTCCAGTTTCCTCCACGATTTTCACAACATTCTCAATCATCGCATTCACGAACACCCCAACAGTTTTCTTCCCGTGCCTATGCGCAGTCCTAGCAATTTTAGCCGCAAGTTCCGTATCTACCTGCCTTGCACTCTTCGCAAAAATACATCCAAAATAATCAATATCCAAAGTTTTCAATTCATTAATTTCAGTAATGCTCCTAATCCCGCAAATCTTTAATTTAGTAGCATTTTCTGTAAAAATTATCAGTTATCACATCATTTTCTTTTTTCTCCAATTTTTTTCCTTCCATAAATTTATTTTTTTCTTTCTAAAGAAGCCCCTTCATAAGTGCCTCTCCAATCAGCAGCCCATCCACATTCAATTTTTCTGCATATTCCACATCCTCTTTTTGACAAAAACCCACTTTCACTTACAATAGTCAAATTTTTTTCAAAAACATCTCTTGGAATTTTTATTTATCAATTTTTTTCCGTAGTTCTAATATCAACTTCAAAAGTATTCAAATTTCGGTTATTTATCCCCAAAATCTCCAAATTTGGAATCTTCAAAGCTCTTCTTATTTCCTCTTCATCATGAGTTTCTACCAAAACATCCATTTCCAAATCCTGTGCCAGCTTTATGAAGCTCCAAAAAGCGTCTTATCATCCAACATTCTCACAATCAGCAAAAATCGCTGAAGCCCCCAAAAAAATTTAGCATGAGCCACTTGAAACGGAGTATAAATAAAAATCTTTCCTCAAAATCGACATTTCTGGAAATTTTTCCCTTACAATTTTTATAAAATCATTCTCCCCTTTAAAATATTCCTTTTCTGTCAATATCGAAAAAGCTGAAACTCCTTTATCTACATAACTTTGTGCCTGTTTTAACAAATCAAAAATCATCTTTCGCAATTTTTTTCCCTTCGATGGAGAAAGCTCTCTTAATTTCCCCAATAATCTGAATACCTTTTTGATTAAGTGCCTTTTTTTAAAGATGGTTGCTTAAAAAGTCTTTAATTCTTCTTCAAAGTTTGTATATCTCTTTTTTTATTTTTTTATTTTTTTTCTAAAAATATCCATATTTCTCCTTTCGTAGTTTAAAAAAACTTAATATTGTATTAACAATTTGATTTATTAAATTAGTAGAGAGTATTGTGAAAAATAACGAAAATTACTATATTTACTAAAAAAATTATTATTTTTTTAACCTAATTTTTGTATTTTTTTCTTTTTTTTCTTCATCTTCAATTTTATTTATTTTTTTAAACTTTATAGAGCAAAAAAATACATAGTTGTTATTTTAAATAATAACCAAATTAATGGAATATTGAAAAAAATATTATCAAATATACTCTCAATAACATAAAGAGGTAGTATTATATATACTAGTATTGAAAATTTGAAGAAAAAAATATAAATAATAGTATTATTTCTGGGATTATAAAAATACCTCAAACATTTTTTTCTTTATATAAAGTTTTTTTATCATCATCTAAATCCTACTTCCAAAAATTATCTCACATAATTTTTTTATAAAACTCATAAACCTTCCCACTCTCAATCGCTCCCAAAACCATGTCTTTTAGACTTTTCGCAGGATGATCCACCACATCCGCAGTATAAAGTGCGAACATTGCATTCAATACAACAATATCAAATTTTGCTGATTTTTCTTCACCTTTTAAGATTTTTACCAAAATTTCAGCATTTTCCTCTGGAGTTCCGCCTTCAATTTCAGAATGGAAAGCCCGCTTAAAGCCAAAACTTTCAGGCGAGATTGTATATTCGAGAATTTGTTCACCTTTTACTTCAATAATTTTAGTGTCATCACAAATTGTGATTTCATCAAGTCCATCATTTCCACGCACAATCAACGCATGCTCTCTTCCCAATAATTGCAATGTTTCAGCATACAATCTGTGAACAGGTTCATGATAAAGTCCAACTAACTGATATTTCAACTTTGTATTTGGATGAAGAAGTGGACCTAAAATGTTAAAGACAGTTCTTATTCCAAGACGGCTTCTAACTTCTCGTACTTCTCCAACTAATTTATGAAAAAATGGAGCATGGAAAAAGGCAAGATTTTTTTTGTGCAGTTTTTCAATTTGATTTGCAAGTGATTTTTCAAGTGGTACTCCTAATTTATCAAGTACATCGCTACTTCCACTTTTGCTGGAAATTGCACGGTTTCCATGTTTTGCCACATTTACTCCCATCGCTCCCAGAATAAATGCGACAGCTGTCGAAATATTTATCGTCTTGAATCCATCTCCGCCAGTTCCACAAACATCAATCATTGGAGTTTCATCCTCAAAAGTCGTGCTGTATTCTAAAATATTTTTTACAAAAGCAGTTAATGATTCTGGATAAAGGCTTTTTTCTGAAATTAGCACAAGCAATGCTCCAAGCTGTACAATATCATAACTTTTATCATCAATAATTTTTACAGATTTCTCTAAAATCAGTATCTGTCAATGCAATATTTTTCCTGTAATTTTTTTCAAATATTTATCCATGTTTTCAAAGTTTCCTTTCTTTTTACTATTTTCAAAAATTTTTTTATTGTTTTGCAAATTTTCTGAAACTTCAATATTTAAAAAGTTTCGTATCATATTTTTTTCCATATTCTGTAAAAAAATGATTCTGGATGAAACTGTATTCCAAAAAAATATTTTTTTACTTTTTGTGTTCCACAGCCATCGCAATCCCATCTTCAGACCTTGCCGTAACTTCAAGCTCTTCTGGAATATTGTCAACATAAAGCGAATGATACCTCATGACTTTAAATTTTTTTGGCAAGTTTTTTTAAATAATGCAGAATTATCGAATAAAACTGTAATTTCTGAAGTCTTACCATGCAACGGATTTTCAAGCCTTTTTTTATTTTTTTCCACCAAAAATTCATCCCAATTGCCTGATGCCCAAGGCAAATCCCCAAAATTGGAATATTCCCCAGTTCATCAATATTATTTAAAATTTCAAGGCAAATTCCGCTATCTTTCGGATGTTTTTGGACCTGGAGAAAAGATTATTTTATCAGGATTCATTTTTTTATATCATCAATTGTAATTGCATCATTTCTCACAGTAATTACTTCATCGTCAGTCATTTCCTTCAAATATTGCTCAACATTAAAAACAAACGAGTCGTAATTGTCAATCATTAAAAATCATTTATTTCACATCCTTCCCTTTTTCATTTTTTTCTTTTCCTTATTTTTTTAACCTTTTCAATTTCTTTTTTTCTTCTTTACAAAAATTTCTTAAAAAAATATTTAGTACAGATGCTCTTTTTATGACAAATTTCATCATATTCCTTTTCCTTTACCGAATCAAATACAATTCCAGCCCCAGCCTGAATAAATACATTCCTAACCTTGTCAACCTTATTCAAGTCATAATTCTTATTTTCAAAAAATGCAGTTCTAATAATAATCGTAAGTTTGAACATCCCCATTAAATCTCAAAAAAATCCGATTCCTCCCGCATAAACATTTCTCTTAAATACTTCTAATTCTGAAATAATCTGCATAGCACGAATCTTGGGCGATCCAGAAAGTGTTCCCGCTGGAAGAGCTTGAGCAATAACTTCAAATATCGACACATCTTTTCGCTTTTTCCCGTAAACATCAGTCACAATGTGCATTACATGCTCATAATTCTTAATATGCATAAGATTTTTTTCACAACAACTGAGCCACTTTCAGAAAAATTTTTCCAATATCATTTCGAGCCAAATCAACAAGCATTCTATGTTCAGCACATTCCTTTTCATCATTTAATAAGTCATTTGCTAAAAATGCGTCTTCATTGGCGTCTTTTCCTCTTGGGCGAGTTCCAGCAATAGGAGCGATATAAATATTATCTGATGAAATATCAACTAATATTTCGGGGCTTGAACCAACAATATCTCCATATTTTGTAGGAAAATGATACATATACGGACTAGGATTAGCCTTTGACAATTTTTCATAAAAATCAAGAGAATCCATATTTGTCGCAAGCTTCAACTGTTCGCTTAACACAACCTGAAAAAAATATCCCCAGCCTTGATATATTCCTTCGCTTTTTCAAGAATGCCGTAAAAAAATGTGATCTTTCCTCATCAAAATCTGTTTTTATATCATAAAGCAATTCACTATTTTCAGCTCTTTTCTCAATTTCATCATTCAAAAAATAAAAATACTTTTTTTCATCCCCATAAAATGAATATTCCTTGCTAGTCTTTGAATAATGCAAATAAGCCTTCGCATTGGCAAAAATAAACTGCGGAAACTTAAACTGCTCCTTTTTCAATTTTTCTCAATCTTCTCAAAAAAATGTATCGACTCATAGGCAAATGTCCCAAATAGCCCTGCAAACGGAGCAACCTTTTTTTGCTTCACAAAAGAATTATAAATTTTCTTTAAGGAATCATAAATTTATATTCATTAGAATCGAAATATTCACAATCAATTCCAATAATAACTTGCCGTTCATCTTCAGCAAAGTAAGAATTATTAAACTTTTGTCTGATAATTGAATAATAATAAGTAGGTTTGTTTATCAACATAAAATATCTCACTTTCTTTAATTTTTTTCTTTTTTTTCGCTTTTCCCAAAAATTTGTTGAAATTTATAAAAAAATTCTCTCAAATCGTTTTTACCGACTAAGAGAACTGAATAAAAATAAAAAGCATTGATCTATACTTCACCAATGCTTTTCTCATAATATTTATAATCGTAATTACAATAAATCTCAACACAGCTGGCAAAAAAATATTAAATTGTATTTAATCTTTTCCACCATATCCAACTTTGTCTAATCATTGTAATCACTCCTTAAAATTTGTCTAGTATCTTAATTTATAGTTATTATACTATAAAAAAATTTATTTTTGTAAAATATATTTTATTAATTTAATCATAAATTTGATTAATCATTAATCAGCATTTATTAAATCAATAAAAAAATATAAATATGACATGATTTGTTGCAAACTTTAAATTAATCTAAAAGAAAAAAATTATACTAAAAGTAATTTTAATGCTTGATCTAATACTTTTTGCCCCATTCATCATTCCATAGTCAACCATATTAATTACATCAATATTAATATTATTTTCTTCAGCAATTTTTTTTAAACTTCTGTCAAAGCATATTTAACTTGTGGCCCTAATAAGACTACATCAGCTTTTTGCAAATTCTTCTTTTGCTCTATCAAGCGGCTCTGCCCAAATTTTAACTTCAATTCCTCTTTTTTTCAGACTTTCCGACTTCATTTTGTTTATTAATAGACTCGTAGACATCCCTGCTGCACAACATAATAAGATTTTTTTCATTTTTAATCATCCCTTCTTTTCTCCCAAATTTTTTTTATTATTTATAATTTATTGCTTCGCTAATCAGTAAACTTAACTTTTACATTTATAGTATACCATTAAAAACTTAAGAAGTCAACTTTTATTAAGAAAATTATTACTATTATTTTTTTTATTTTTTTGCAAAGATAATATCTTTATAATTTTTTTTATTGTTAAAAAATTGACATAGTGAAAAAAACGTGTGTTATAACAATGTTAGAAAAGAAATTTTTTTAATACAGAATTTGGATAAATACAAAAAAATAAAAAAATGGGAGGAATTACTATGGCTGAAGAAGTTTTTGGATACTGAGATGATTGCTATGACACTGATTGGACATGCCGGGAAACTAAAAGTCTAAACTTTTATCATGCTATGAATGCCGCAAAAGAAGGAAAAATTTGATGAAGCACAGGAACTTATGAGACAGTCAACTGAGGAAATGCTAAAGGCTCACGAATTACAGACAGATCTTATTATTAGGGAAGCCGGGGAGAAAAAAACTTAATGTTGGCTTAATTATGGTTCATTCTCAAGATCATTTGATGACAGCGATTTTATTTAAGGAATTGGCAAAGGAATTTATTGAGGTTTATAAAAGACTGGAACAAAAAGGCAGACAAAAAAATAGTTTATAAATTAATCGACCTATTTTGAGTTTTTTTAAAATTTAAAAATAGGTTTTTTTATTTATTTTAATTCTAAAATCAATTTTTTTAAATTTTTTTAAAAAAATATGTTATAATATTCGTAAGTTTAAAAAAATTAGGAGGAAAAAAATAAATGTCTGAGGGCAGTTTATTATTACAAATTGTAATAATAATAATTTTAACGGGAATTAATGCTTTCTTTTTCCAGTGCGGAAATGGCGATTGTTTCGTTAAATAAAAAAATAAATTAAAAAAATATTAATTGAAGATGGAAATAAAAAAGGCAATTTTGCTTGATAATCTACTAAAAAGAGCCAAGTAAATTTTTTTATCTACTATTCAAGTTGGAATTACTCTGGCTAGTTTTTTTGCATCAGCATCAGCGGCAACTGGACTTTCACAATTTCTTTCAGAGGCTCTAAAAACCTTTGAAAATTCCATATAGCAGCCAGATTTCAATGATTTTGATAACTTTTTATATTATCTTATGTTACACTTGTCTTTGGAGAATTGATTCCAAAAAAAGAATTGCACTTAGAAATTCAGAAAAATATAGCTTTTATCATCAGTTGGAGTTATTGTCTTTTATTTCAACAATATTCTCTCCTTTTTGTAAAATTTTTGACATTTTCTACAAATTTGGTACTTACAATTTTGAGAATGAGAGAAGATAATATTGAAGAGAAAGTTTCAAAGGAGGAACTGCGTTCACTTGTGGAAGTTGGGAAGGAACATGGAGTTATTAATGAAACTGAACAGGAAATGATTGAAAATATCATTGAATTTGATGAAAAAGATTGCACGGGAAATAATGATTCCAAGAACAAAAAGTATTTTTTTAATTGACAAAAAAATATTTCAATTCATGAACTTTTTGAAAATAAGGAAATTGAAAAAAATATTCACGTATTCCAGTTTATGAAAAATGAAGCAGATAATATTATTGGAATTCTGATGGCTAAAGATTTGATGATAGAAGCCTATAAAAAAAGGATTCGACAATATAAAAAAATATCTGACTTGGTTCAAGAGGCATACTTTGTTCCTGAAACAAAAAAATGTAAATGAACTTTTTTTAATGAAATGCAGACTTGAAAAAAACATATTGCAATATTAATTGATGAATATGGCGGATTCTCAGGAATTGTAACACTTGAAGACTTAATTGAGGAAGTTATGGGAAATATTGATGATGAATTTGATGACGAAGACTTGTCAATTCATCAAATTTCAAAAAAATAAATATCTAGTCAATGGTGATGTTTCATTATATAACTTAAAATGACAACTTTCACTTTGAACTTGAATCTAAATATTATGATACCTTAAGCGGTATTTTGATTGAAAATCTGGGATATATTCCAGAAGATAATGAAAAATATCGAACCAATTACAATTAATGGCGTTATATTCAAGCCTCAAAGAGTAAGAAATAAAAAAATCGAGAAAGTTGTTATGACATTTGACAAAGAAAAAAATTGGAAGAAGAAAAAAATGAAAAAAACAAAGAAAAACGAAGAAGATTAAACGATTAAACTAAAAACAAAATAAACATTGTAAAAAGGGGGCAAAAACCCCTTATTAAAAATAAAAAAATAAATAAAAAAATAGAAATGGAGTTGATTAATCAAGATGAGTACATCTAATATTCATGAAACAAGCGGACTTAAACGACTTTTTCCCGCTTTTTAACAAATGAAAATGTCAATATGAAAAAGGAAATTATGGCAGGAATTACAACATTTCTTACAATGGCATACATAATCGCCGTAAATCCAAATATTTTATCAAAAACCGGAATGAATGCAGGCGCATTAGTTACAGCAACTTGCTTTTCAGCCGCACTAGGATGTTTTCTTATGGGACTTATTGCAAACTTGCCTTTTGCTCTTGCTTCTGGTATGGGATTAAATGCATTCTTTGCATTTACAGTTGTATTAAAGGGCGGAATTAGCTGGCAAACTGCCTTAACTGCCGTATTTTGTGAAGGTATTATATTTATTGTTTTGACACTTTTTAAAATACGTGAAGCTGTGGTAAATTCTATTCCAGAAAATATGAAGCATGCTGTTACTGGTGGAATTGGAGTATTTATCGCATTTGTAGGATTTTTCAGGAAGCGGACTTGTTGTTTTGAATGAATCTACAAAAAGTAAGCATGGGACATTTTTTTCTCCAGCCGTTATAATTTCATTCATCGGACTAATTTTAATATCTATTTTAGATAAAAAAATGTACGTGGTTCAATTCTTTATGGAATTGTTTTTAAGTTCTTTGCTAGGCTTTGGGGATATGCTCTTTTAAATCCTGCACATGCAAAGGGAATTGGGAATTTATTTACCATCCGGTATTTTTTTAAATATGAGTCAATGATGCCTGTTATGGGAAAAATTGGACTTTTCATTATTTACAGATTTTTAAAAATGTTTGGAAATTTATTTGTCATAATTTGTACATTCCTATTTGTAGACTTTTTTTGATACTGTTGGAACATTAGTAGGAGTATGCTCAAAAGCAGATATGCTAGATGAAAACGGAAATGTACCAAATGTAGGACGTGCCCTAATGGCAGATGCAATAGCAACTACAGCTGGCGCAGCACTTGGAGTTTCAACAGTTACAACTTATGTGGAAAGTTCAACAGGAGTTATCGCAGGCGGAAGAACAGGATGGACAGCCATCACAACAGGAGTTTTATTCCTAATATCAATGTTTTTTTCTCACCAATATTTATTTCAATACCAGGGATGTGCCACAGGCTCCAGCCTTAATTTACGTTGGTTATTTAATGCTAAGTTCAGTTAAAAACATAGATCTGCATGATGTCTTGGAAGGTGTTCCATCATTTATCACAATCACTACAATGGCTTTTAACTTATAGCATCGGAGATGGATTAACATTAGGAATTTTTATCCTACGTATTAATAAATTTATTTTTACAATTTATTTTCAAAAAAAGAAGACAGAAGACCTGTTTCTTGGGTAATGATCATTCTAGGAGCACTATTTATAGTTAAATTACTATTTATGTCGTAAAAGTAAATTTATTTAAAAAAATATGATTTCTTGTACATTAATTTGTATTTGAAATCATATTTTTTTATTATATTCGAAATTCCTTAATAACTTTAAAGAAAATTTATTTTTCCTAAAAAAAGTAACTCCTCTTCTAAATTTTCCTTCATATTCAATTGGCTCTGTTCCCGCCTTAAACAATGCTGTACGTTTATTTACACCATCTCTGTCAAGAAGTCCAATTTGCAAGTCAATATCTCTTGTTGTCAAATCTTTTCTCATAATATAATCATCTATAAACTCAAAAAAACTCCAACATTGTAATTTGGTAAATCAACTACCGCCTGCATATAATTCTTCCAGATTGGCGCAGTGCAGCTCCTCCCGTCATTCCAGGCCCCATTGACTTATTGTCATCATTTCCAACATAAACTACTGTCGCAAGAGTTGGCGTATATCCTGTAAACCAAGTTTGAAACATAATCTGAAGTTGTTCCTGTTTTTTTCCAGCCATTGGAATCAATTTACCATCTTTAAATACTTTAGCTGGCTGACCAGTTCCATAATTTACGGCATTTTTCAAGCATATAAGTTAATATTGCCACATCTTTTTGAATCATATACTTTCTTCATTTTTAGGTTTAAACTTCATAAATAACTTCACCATATTTATTTTTCAATTTTATAAATATATTGAGGCTGTACTTGATATCCTCCATTTGCAAGCGCCGCATAAAAACGTTGCCATATCCACTGGTCTTGTGGAAATCGAACCAAGTGCCAATGTGTAGTTTTTAGGAAAATCTCCACCGACAATTCCAGCATTACGCCAAACCTTTTCAGCAGCATCAATTCCCACATATTGCAATAATTTTACTGGTATTACATTATTTGAAATTTCCAGAGCTTTTAGCAAGTGTCATGCTGTCCCTGTAGACTCCATCATAGTTTTTCGGACTCCAGTTTCCAATTTTTACTGGAGAATCTTCCATAACACTATTCATCGCCATTTTCTTTTGCAATGCAGCAAGATAAACTACTGGCTTAAATGACGATCCAGGCTGTCTTAACGAACTTATTGCACGGTTAAAGTTCCCTTTTTTTATAATTTTTTTCCCCCAACCATCGCTTTTTACAAATCCATTGCTTGGATCAATTGAAAAATAAAGCGCCATTTAAATCTGCACGGCTTTTTTTAAGTTATAGTTATTATTAAATGCCGTATAAAAGTTTGCTCTTTGTAAATCCAAATCAACTGTTGCATAAATTTTGTAACCATCAAATAAGAATTTTTTTGATCTTCTTCAGGTATTTTCAATATTTTTTTCTTACTTCACTTAAAAAACAACTGTCGTAAATTCAGGCGCAACATTTGAAGTTGAAATTTGTTCTTCTTCATTACGGCTTTTTTTATATTTCCGTTTACAAATTTAATTTTTTTCATTAATCGCTTCATTATACTCTTCATCCGTTATAAATCCATAATTTTTTTCATTTGACTAAGAACAAGTCTTTCTCTTCCCAACGCATTTTCTATCTTTTGAATATTTTGTCGGCGACTTTTGGAAGACTGGCTAAAAATAGCCGCTTGTGCAATAGTCAACTGTTTTTGGCTGCTTATTAAAAATATTTTATTGCCGCATTTTTTTTATCCCATAAAGCTCCCTGCCCAAAAATAAATCGTATTCAAATAATTTTTCCAGAATTTCATCTTTCGTATATTTTCTTTCAATTTCCACCGCCAAGATTGCTTCCTTAATTTTTTTCTTGTTATCGTTTGTTCAGGCGATAAAAAAAGCATTTTTCATAAAGTCTGCTGCGTAATTGTACTTCCACCTTCAATCCGTCTTCCTGTAAGCGTCAAAAAAAGCCGCTTTTTGCTGTTCTGATAAAAATCAAATCCATGATGTGTTCTAAACTTTCTATCTTCTATCGCCAAAAATGCATTTTTGAACATAGGGAGGAATCTCTCCTATCCCTATCGGCGCACGATTTTGAACCATTATCGTATCAATTTGATTTCCATTTATATCATAAATTACCGAAGGCGACACAGGAGCATAACCATCTATCAAATCAACAGGCGTTTCCTTGCTCACTGTATACACCAAATATGCTCCAGCTCCAATTCCAATCACAAACAGAAATAAAAAAACTTTGAAAAAAACGAGAGTAAACTGAATTTTTTTCCTAGGTTTTTCCACTTTTTACTTTTTTTATTATTCTTTTTCATTACTACCTCTTTTTCGTAACTGCTACAATATTTATTTAAATTTTTTTATTTTTTTCAAAAAAATCTTCAACTAAATTGCTCTAACATCCTTTTTCTCAATTTACCTAAACATTTTGAGAAGAATCCATCTGTTTTTTTGCCTTCAGCTGTCCGCAAGCCGCCGCAATATCCTGCCCTTTAGTTTCACGCAATGTTACATTAACATTTTTTTATCTTTTAATAATTTATAAAAATTCCCTTTGTTTTTTTGTTTTGAAGGAGTTTTTATACGGCTTTCCTCCAACAGGATTATACGGAATCAAATTAACAAGGCACGAGAACGAATTTAAAAATCCAGCCAATTCTCTTGCATCCTCAGGCTCACAATTCAAGTCATCAATCAAGATATACTCAAACGTAATCCGATTCTTAGTTTTCTTTTGATAATCTAAAAGCGCCTCCTTTAACTGCTTCACTCCCCATCTTTTTATTAATCGGCATAATTTCACTTCTCACATCATCCCTTACCGAATGTAACGAAATCGCCAGATTTATCTGATTTTCATTTTCTGTAAATCTTTTTTTATCCCGTTTACAATTCCACTTGTAGAAATTGTAAAAATTCCTCTTTGAAAAAAATTTTTGCCCTTTTGGAGAATTTAACATATTAATGAGATCCAAGAACCGCATCATAATTTAAAAATGGCTCTCCCATTCCCATATAAACCACATTTCCCAATTTTTTTCTCCACGTTTCATAAGATGCCTCTGAACATAATAATACTGCAGCAAAAATCTCTGAAATTGACAAATTTCTTTCATAAGTCATTGTCGCCGTCGCACAAAAAGTCACACCCAATAAGACACCCAATCTGCGATGAAACACAAAGCGTGTGCCGATTTTTTTATGGGAAATAAGCACACTTTCAATTAGCCTTTTATCCTTCAGCTCAAACAAAAAAATTTTTTTCAGTATCCCCATCTTCTGAAACCTGATGTGTCTTAAACTCAAGTTTCGCCACATAAAAATTTTTTTCTTTAAGAATCTCCCTGTCTTTCTTTGAAATATTAGAAAAATTCATCAAAAATCAAACACCAATTTATTATGCAGCCAATCAAATACCTGACTGGCATTAAACTTCTTCAGCCCAATCTCAACAAATTTTTTTCCTGCAAACTTTCCAAATCCATCCCTAAAATATCAATTTTTTTCAATTGTATCTATATTTTTTTCACATTTTCATCTATCATTTCGCTATTACTTCTCTCCATATTTTCTATTCTTTTCAATTTCCTCCTTTTTATTTTTTTCAGTTTTAATTATTTATATCATACCACATTTTTGAGAAAAATATAACAGTATAAAAAAAGATAATTTTTAAAAATAAAAAAATGCCCAAAAAAATTCAATATAATTCTGAATAATTTATTTTTTTGAACATTTTTCTCTTTTTGGATTTTATAACCCTAATGTTTCTTTTTAATGCTGTTTTGCAATATATTAGAAAAAAATTCAATGAATGTTTTTTTCAAACTTCATCATTTAACCATTTAGGAATTGTCAATGTTTTTTTAATAGATTGATTTTTTTGCCTTTTTCTAAAATTGGAGAAATCAAACATCAATATATATTAAAAAAATTCACCATCCTTTAAATCAATTTTTTTATTTTTCAGAATTTGGAAACGGAATATTATGTTTTGCCATCGTAAATAATGTTCCCGATAAAACATCTTTTGCATTTATTACAACTTCTTCAAGAGTCTCACCATCAGTAAAACATCCCTCAAAAATCTAAAAAAATTGGCATAAAAAAATCCCATCTTCCTTTTTTTACAATACACGGATATAATAATCTACTTTTCATAAAGATACCCTCCTAAAAAAATATTACAAGGCTAAAATTTAAGCCCTGTAATACGCTCTATATTTGTTAAAGTTCCAGAAGGAATATCCTTTTTTTGTACATTTTAAAGGACATATCTTTCCATTTTTTTATAAATTTCATGCGAACCAGTCGTATGATCCAACTCCCATCCATTCTTTTTTTAGAACTTTAACAACACTTCTGTAAGGTTTAGTTCTTGACATTATTCCTCCTTACATTATTATTATACGTGTTTTTTTATACGTATGTCAATAACTTTTAAAAAAATTTTTTTTAGTTATCAATAATTTTTCTTTCTCACTTCAGCAACTTCTTCTATAATATTTAAAATTTTTTTATATCTATTCATTTTAAAAATTTATCAATATTTTTTTAAATTCATACTCCAATTTATTTACTCCCAAAAAAACTTTTTATTATCATAAAAAATGATATAATTTACAAAACAATTTTTAAACAAAAAGGAGCAGTCGTGAATTTATTTAATCAAGAAGAAAACAATGAAAAATCAAAATATAGAAAATAAAAAAATAATAATTTTTTTCTGAAATTCAAGAAAAAAATATACAAAATTAAGAAGTGAAATCGAATACCACAATAATCTTTATTACAATGAAGATAATCCCATTATTTCCGATATGGAATATGATTTTTTTAATACGTGAATTAAAGGAACTCGAACAAAAAAATATCCAGAATTGCTGGAAAAATAATAAAAAAATGGGGAAAAATTCGCCTACTGAAAAGATTGGAGGAACTGCGAGCGAGAAATTTTTCAAAAGTGCGGCATAGAGTGCCTATGCTTAGTTTATCGAACACTTATAATATTTCTGAAATTGAGGATTTTGATAAAAGGGTTAAAAAAAGATTATTTTTGGCTGAAAAATATTGAAAAATAATTCTAAAGAATTAGAATATATCTTAGAACTAAAATTAGATGGGCTTAGCATGAGTCGATTTATGAAAAATGGGATGCTTGTTCAAGCTGTGACTCGGGGAGATGGACAAGTTGGAGAAGATGTTACTGAAAAATATCAGGGAAATTCCAACTATTCCTAAAAAATTGAAAGAAAATATCTCACTTGAAGTACGTGGAGAAATTATTCTGCCTATTTCCAGTTTTAATCGAATAAATCAGGAACGTGAAGATGAAGGGAAGATGTTTTTTTGCAAATCCAAGAAATGCAGCTTCAGGAACAATAAGACAGTCTGGATAAGACTATAGTTGCAGAACGTGGTCTTGACTGCTACCTTTATTATTTGGTAAATGCTGAAAAATTACGGGATTAAAAACACATCTGGAAAGTATTGAATACATTGAAAAAAACTTGGATTTAAGACAACAAAAATATTTGAAAAATATACTGATTTTAAAAAATTGGAAGAGGCTATTGATAAGTGGCATGATGATCGGAAAAAACTTGATTATGAAACAGATGGGCTTGTTATAAAAAGTAAATAATTTTTTTCACTATACGAAACACTTGGCTATACAACTAAAAAGTCCACGATGGGCAATCGCCTACAAATTTCCTGCTGAACAAGTAAAAAAACAAAATTAATGGATGTAACTTTTTCAAGTTGGGCGGACTGGGGTAATTACACCTGTTGCTGAACTGGAGGCTGTGAACTTGTCAGGTTCTGTTGTAAAAGGGCGAGTTTGCATAATTTTGATGAAATTCGCAGAAAAGATATAAAAAAATTGGCGATAATGTTATTGTAGAAAAAAAGCGGCTGAAATTATTCCGCAAGTAGTAAATGTTGTATTTGATGATAGAACTGGAAAGGAAATTGAAATCCAGGAACCAGCAAACTGTCCTGTCTGCAACAGCGAACTTGCACATGAAGAAGGACTTGTCGCCTTAAAAATGCCATAATCCACTTTGCCCAGAAAAAGTCAAACGCCAAATTGCCTACTTTGTTTCTCGTGATGCAATGAATATTTCTGGACTTGGCGATAAAATTGTTGAGAAATTTATTGAATTAGGAAAAAAATAAAAAAACAATAGTTGATATTTATTCGTTAAAGGAATACCGTGAAGAATTGGAAAATCTCGAAAAAAATGGGTCAAAAAAAGTGTAGATAACTTAATAAATAATATTGAAGCCAGCAAAAAAATCGTGATTTTTTTCAAAAGTCCTTTATGCACTTGGAATTCCTTTTTGTTGGAAAAATTTAATGCAAACCTTTTGACAAAAAAATTTCAAAAAAATATTGAAAAATCTAAAAAAATCAGTCAATTGAAAAATTTATTATCTGTAAAAGGAATCGGCGATAAAGTAGCAATCGCTGTAAATACCTTTTTAAACAATGAAAACAACTGGAAAATCATCACAGATTTGCAAAACATCGGCTTACAATTCGCCATTAACGAATCTGATTTAAAAGAAATAGCCGACAACCCAATAAAAGGCAAAAATTTCCTTGCAACTGGAAAAACTCCAAAAATACAAACGAAACGACATAAAAGACATCATCCTTTCTAAAGGCGGAAATTATCTATCAGCAGTTTCAAAAAAATCTGGATTTTCTAATTGCTGGAGAAAAGGCTGGAAGTAAGCTGGAAAAGGCTGAAAAACTGGGAATTCGGGTGCTTACGGAAGAGGAGTTTGAGAAGGAATTTTTAGAAATTTAATTTAAATAAAAAGCTGTAAATGAAAAATTAATTCAAAAACAGACTTTTTCTTTTATAAAAACTCAAAAAAACAAAACTTATTCATAATCACTCAAAAATTTCAGCCAATTTTTTTCAGAATCATAAAAGAGCAGACGTAATAAAAAGTATGATCCATCATTCTATATTTTTTTATCAATTTTTTTGAATTATACAATATTAATGCTCCTTTATACTCTTTTTACATTCAATTTCTCTTTTTAAAAACTTTACTCGCATTTTTCTTGTAATCCTCAATTATTTTTTTGCATGTTCTTCATCCGTCGTAGCCGAATCAAAAAAACTGCCGAGAACAACTGATTATCAGAAAAAAAGCAAAACTATTTAACTCTTTTTTTACACCCAACGGATCTTCCACATTTACAAAAATAATAAACAGCATAATTTCCATTATCATGCGAATTTGATAGTGGCTCACTTTTTTTATAATATTTTGCAATTCTTTTTGGAGAAATCCCAAAATTGATTTTTATTTGTAACTTTTGCATTGACAGTTCCTGCAAAAACAGTCACTGAAAAATAACATCATCATAAATAATAAGAATTTTTTTCATTTTATCACTCCTCATAAATAATTTTTTTAAAATTGATTCAACATAAGTATACCGCATAAAAAGTAAAATTCCAAATAAAACATGATTTTTTTCAATTGTTCTGAAATAAAAAAAGAAATCCAAGACCAATATCTCAAATTCCTTTTTTTAATATTCTAAATTTTTTTCTAATTTTTAATAATTTTTCCAAAAAAACTTATTTTTATTTTTTTTCTAAAGTATTTTTGAACTCTCTTCAAAGTTCTCTCTTTCCCAATAATCGCAATTACAGTATACAAGTCAGCTCCTCTAGACTTTTTCCAGTAACAACTGCTCTAAGTGGCATTAATACTGCTGCTGGCCCTTCACCTAGTTCATCTTGCAATCCGTGTAAAAATTTCTTTTTGCTTCTTCTTCAGAGATTTCTTCATTTAAAGCATTAATTTTTTTTCTACAAATAATTCGATAGATTTTTTTACCAACTTCTGTTTCCAATGAATTTCTCAATCTTTCAACAGATTTTTCTCGCTTTTTTTGTTCATTCCTTCTTCAACAACTGGCAATTCAAACTCATCTTCAAAAGTAAATTGATGAAATTTCAGGCAATTCTTTCAAAGTGTGAGCTCCCTCTCTTGAAATTTCTACAATTCTTCTCAATTTAGAAAAATTCTTCATCAGATAAGTTTTTCGTCAGCGTAATATCCAGCTTTTCACAAAATATGGAATCGCTAGTTTAGTCAATTCGTCTAAATCTTTCAATCTCATATGATGATTATTTACCCAACCTAATTTAACCAAATCAAATACAGGGCCTCCAAGCGAGATTTTATCAAATGAAAAGTTTTCAATCATTTCCTCAATTGTAAAAATTTCTTTGTTTTCTCCAAAACTCCATCCCATTAAAGCCAAGAAATTTAAGATTCCTTCCTTCAAATATCCTTCTTCTTGGTAATAGTTCAATGAAACTGGATTTTTTCTCTTAGAAATTTTAGTTTTATCCGCATTTCTCAAAAGTGGCATGTGATACCATTTTGGCTCATCCCAACCAAACGCTTTGTACAATTGAATATGTTTAGGTGTAGACGAAATCCATTCTTCAGCTCTAATAACATGTGTAATTCCCATTAAATGATCATCCACGATATTTGCCAAATGATAAGTAGGGAATCCATCAGATTTTAACAATACTTGATCATCAATTTTACTATTCTCAAATCTAATTTCTCCTCTTAAACCATCATTTACAATCGTTTCCCCTTCATAAGGCATTTTCAATCTAATTGTATAAGGTTCTCCTGCAGCCAATTTAGCTTCAACTTCTTCTTTAGAAAGATTTCTACAATGACCATCATATCCAGGTGCTTGTTTCATCGCAGTTTGTCTTTCTCTCAATTTTTGTAATCTTTCAGGTGTACAAAAACAGTAATATGCCTCACCTTTTTCTACCAATTTTTCAGCATATTCTTTATATATTTCAAATCTTTCAGACTGTCTGTAAGGGCCTCTGTCCCCACCAACATCTGGACCTTCATCATAATTAAGTCCAAGCCATTTCATCGCATCAAAAATTTGTTGTTCCGAATCTTCAGAAAATCTAGTTCTATCCGTATCTTCAATTCTCAATAAAAAGTCTCCACCATTATGTTTTGCAAACACATAATTAAAAAGACCAATGTAGGCAGTTCCCACATGTGGATCTCCAGTTGGAGACGGTGCTATTCTAACTCTTACTCTTTTGTTATCACTATTTGACATTTTTTCTCTTTTTCTCCTATCTATTTGTTATTCTTTTTTTATATTATATAATAAAATGAATTATTGTGCAACAACTATTGTGTAAATTCAATTTTACAACAACGGTTATCTAAAAAAATTCTAACTGTCTTCTTTTTAGATTATATTTTTTTACATAATCTTCCATCATTTTCACTGCTATTGGTCTATTAAACCTTCTCGCAAATTCAATTACTGTTAGTCCCCATTTATCTTTTTACTAAAAAAAGGAAGTCCTGGTTGAGAAAAATATTAGGCTGATATAGTGGTAACATTTCCATTTCAGGAGCACCAATATTAAATAATTCCTTGAAAGAAACCGTTTTCTCTTTCTTATATATTGTTGTTATATCTGCTCCCTTTTCCAATAATGTCTTACACAAAATTGTTGTTTTTACTATATCTTGCCATCCAAGAGAAAAATAATGGAAAAAAACATACTCATTCCATCTTCTCTTATTATTTTAACATCTGCCCCTTTTATTTATTAAAAAAATTAGCAATTTCATAACGTGCAGTACTATCATTATTTGCTAATGCATCAAATAAGATGCTATCTCTTGATGCTTCTCCAAGTTTTTTTCATCTCCTTTTTTTGAATATTTCTATAACATCCTTTAATGTTCCAAATCTTACTGCTGCCCATATTGTTTTATATTTTTGACATTTTTGATATCCCCTTCCTATTATTTTGTAGGTATTTTCATTTTGTTGTTTTTTTGAATTATATTTTGTATATTATTTATATAATCTGGCTTATACTCTAATAATGGTACTGTTTTTGTATTCTAATAAAGGTATTGCTGACGAATTAAATTGAGGTAATAACGGAGTTGTTGTATTTTTCAAAGTGCGTAAATAATTTTTTTGTGTAAATAGAATAGTGAAGTGTTGAATTTACTAGATTTTCTATTAATTTGCACAAAATTTTGGACTATCCCTTATTTTACTTATATTTTTTTCAAACTTATTATCATCTTCATAATATCTGCTTGCACTTTTTCTTTTTATCATTTTCAACATCAAGAAGATAATAAATTCTTTTTATCTTTATCATGCCAATAAATTTTTTTCTAACAGTTGCTTTTTTTATCAGGATATTTAATTAATTTAACTTTATCACCTATATCAAATTTTTGGTTTACTTGTCAGTTCATATCCTTCTCTTTTTTTATTCTCATTTTTTTTCATTGGTTGTTAATAATTCTACCAGTATGTATTCTTCATTCTCATCATCTCTACACACTTTAATATTGTAGAAGTTGGATCTCCGTATGCTTTTTTTGTACTCTCAAAAATCATAATATTTTAATCTTGATTCCATATAAGAACCCTTTAAAAACACCATAAGTTCCTAAATAATTTTTGTTTCATTTATTTCACTTCTCCTTTTTTTGTATAGAGTAAATTTCTCAAATATTATATAGTTACTTTTGCCATATATTATTTAGAGATTTACACAAAAAAATTTTTTTACACACCCTAAAATGGATAAATGTCATATTCAAATATTTCTGAACTGATTTTTATATATTTTGTTTTTTTAATTCATCAAGTTGATTATTAATTTGATAAACTTCTTCAACTTTTTTTGTCATTTTCTTCTGATTCAATTAAATAGAAGTAATAAGAAGAGAAACCTTGATCTTTTTGGTTCTGGACTTCCCCATTTGCTCCATTTTCTTATTTCATCTTTTTATTTCTTTTTCAATTCTTCTGGAAATATTTCTCTTTCCCCATAAATTACAATATTTAATATGCATAAATAATCTAGCAATGAAATTTTTGATCGGTTCATATAAATCTTTTTCTTTTTCAACTCATTTCTTTTTTTAAGAAAGTTTCTACTGCCTCTTTTAATTCTATGTATTTTTTTCTAATTTATCCACTTCCTAAACGCCTCCATTTTTATTTACTATATTTAAAAAAATTCATTTCCACACCTTGCTTTAAACCTCTATTTATAAGCAAATTCCATTTTTTTCTATTCAGATTATTAAATATTTCTATAACTATATTTTTAACAGAAAGATTTCTTTTTTTAGTCATAACAAAAAAACCTCCAAATATTATATAGTTATTTTATCATATATTATTTAGAGGTTTAAACAAAATTCTGGACACTCTCATTTATTTTTATTTTTTTCCATTTTTTTGTATGTTTTTCTCTTTTTTTATCTTTATAAGTTTCTTTTTCTATCTGAAATTTCTATAATTAATATTAATAAAAATATCATTTTTTTATTTCAGCAACGATTCTATAAGAGCCTACTCGATATCTCCATAATCCTTTTTAAATTTCCTGTAAGTGCTTTTTCCTCTTTGCTTTGGATTTTGTGTGCCTATTAAATTTTCTGAAATCCATTTTTTTAAGAAGTTTAGCAATTGCTTTATTTGATTTAATTAATTTTTTTAGATCTTTTTCTGCAGATTCAGTAAATTTTTACTTCATAAAATTTTTCCATTATAATCCTAGCCTTTTTAAAAAAACTTCTTCAGCAGAAGCATTTTTTTCAGATTTTGAATTTTCCCATCTTCTTAATATTCTTTTTTTCATCTTCTTCAGTTATTTCATCATATATTTTGTCTAAAAATTAAATTACGGACAAAAAGATGACATATTAAGATTATTTATATTTGAATATTCTTTTTAAAAAGTTCTAAATCTTCTTTTTTTCCATTCTCAATGATAATGTAGGCATTTTTTTTATCCCTCCAATTGTAATATTTATATTACAATTGTACCAAGTATTATTCTGTTTGTCAAGATATGAAAAAAATTTTTAAGATAGTAAATCGATATGGATTTTTACTCAAGATGTATTTCCGATAAACTCAAAAAAACAATTGAACCTTTTAAGAGAAATGTTGCAGAAATATTCCTTTTATACAAAAACTTTTTGAATGCCCCCTTTTTTACTATCCTAACTGTAAAGTTAAAATGATTGTATGGGAATTTTATCATTATATTTCTACACCTTGCTTTAAACCTCTATTTATAAACAGATTCCACTTCTTCTGTTCAGATTATTAAATATTTCTATAACTATCACAAAAAAATTTTTGGACATTTTCAATTTCTTTTTAGATTAATCCCAGTAACGGCTTAAATATATTATTCATTTCCACAAATTCTTCATAAGTAATATCTGCCTTGTCAGTGAACTACTCCCGCTTTTAGAAGTGGGAGCTTCTTGGGAAAGTACCTGCTTTTGTTAGCCAAATATATTTACCAAATGCTCTTCGGGCAGTCCCTGCCCTGTCTTTTTTTATTTTCCTAATATTCCAACATCAATTTTCCAATGTTTTTTATATTCAGTGCCGCATTGTAATCTCTATCAATTTCAATCCCGCAGCACTCACATTTATAACTTCTTTCTGATAATTTCAATTTTTCTTTAACGTTTCCACATTTACTGCAAGTTTTTGGATGATGGAAACCATTTATCTATCTTCAAAAATTGTTTTCCTAAAAACATCAGTTTATACTCAAGCATCCTCAAAAACATTCCCCATCCATTATCTCCTACACTTTTCCCAAAATTTAATGCCTGGCTCATCCCTTTCATATTCAAATCCTCAACAACTACAGCATTATATGTTTCAGACAATTTTTTCGATAATTTATGTAGAAAATCTCTTCGGCAATTTTTGATATATTCATGCAATTTTGATATTTTCATTTTTTTGTTTATACCAATTTTTTTAGAAAATCTCACTTTTTCTTGATAATGATTTCTGTAATTTTTTTCAATTTTTTTCTCCAGCATTCTAAAAATATTTTTGGATAATCAGTTCTTTGGTTTTCAGAACTGACAAATAATTCAGACATTGAAAAAAATCAAGTCCAATTACCTTATCATTACTTGGATTTTTTTGAATTTCTTTTTCAAATTCTGTCAAAACAGAAACATAGTAATTTCCATTACTGTTTGTCAATGTTACTGACTTTATCTTGTAATCCTTCGGTATTTCTCTATGATATTTTTAATTTTATTCTTTTTAATTTTTGGCAAAAACTAAATATTTGTTTTCCTCAATTCGTATTGAATTATTCACACAATTTGTCGTGTAACTTTTAACATTATTCTTTTTAGATTTAAACTTTGGAAACTTTGCTCTCTTCTGAAAAAAATTCATAAACGATCGTTTTACATTCAATTGAGCATTTGAAAGTGCCAAACTGTCCACTTCTTTTTAGAAATTGGTTTTCACTCTTCAAACTGGCAGGTGTAATTATTTTATTTTTTCCAGTTTCTTCATAAATTTTATTCGCAGTGTACAAAATCGTATTGTAAACAAAACGAACACATCCAAAAGTCTTATTTATCAATAATTCCTGCTCTTTATTTGGATAAATTCTGTATCTGAATGCTAAATTATATTTCATAAAAATTACACCTCCTTTTTGATTTTTGAATATTATTTTTTTAATTATTTCTTTAGAAATTTTATCATTAACGATTTCTCTTCCATATTTATACAAAAAAATTGTATCATAAGAGTATCCTTTTTTTCAATTTTTTTATAAAAAAAGCAATTTATCTCCCACTTATAGAAGTCGGAAACTTCTTGCTATCTTTTTGTTAAACCTCTATTTAAAAACCACCTTCACTTCTTTTCCCATAAAATGCAACCCCAATTTTCAAAAATATTCTTTATTCCTCTTGCTTTTAAGTTTAGTATCATATTTCTTCTCATCAATCTGCTTCAACGCCTTCTGTGCTTTCTCTTCCATCCCCTTTTTCGTCTTCGATATTTTTAAATTCCATAAGATACGCCTTCTCATTACTTTTTTTATCGGTATCATTGCAAGGTCATATCTTCCATATCCACTTTCATCATTTGAAATAATTTCATATTTCCCCATTAAAAAATCCTACAAGCCCTATCATAAATACCTGATAAATCTTTTTCCATTTCCTTATTCAAGTCAAAAATGACTCAGTATATTTATCATTATTTCTCCCAATATTTTCTCGAATTTCTTAATGTCTCCATTTTTCAAGCGCTTTTATCAAAAATATTTGTTTTTACTTCTGTTCCAAAAAAATCTGTTCAAAAACATATTCCCAAAAATATTTCCGTATTTCTTTATTTGGTATCTTTAAATTATAAATATTTGAATCGGATTCTTTTTTTCCTGATTTTTTTAGACTTTTTGTCAAATATCCGCTATATAAAAAGTAATTGCCATATCTCATCGTCGTTACTTAAAAGACTTTTTTTATAGTTGTTCCATCTGAAATATTTTTTTCAATGCTTTCCCCATCAGTAAATCGTTTTAAATCATCATAGACACTTTCTCCAGCATGATCAAGCATATTCTCTAAAAGCGTATTCCCCGAAACATTTGCCCAATATGCCTTGATTTCTCCATTGTCAATATAATTTACAATAGACCACGGATTGTACACTTCACTTTCTCCAAATAAATATCCATTATACCATTCTTTAACTTCTTCAATTTTGTATTTCATTCCAAAGTAATCAAGCATTTCAATTACCTCACTTTCAAGAAGTCCAAAAATATTCTGAATATTTTTTTTATTCAATATTGTATCTACTTTTAAATTATTTAAACCTGAAAAATATTCCTTCTTTTTATGATTCTTGTTATCCCTGTTAAAACACCATATTTCAATGAATTATTAGTCTTTAGTGCCGAGCTGTAAAAATGTTTGAAAAAAATTGATTGCTTCATTGTAGTACCCTTTATCAAAAAGCATTTATTATTGGAGCATCGTATTCATCTATTAAAAATTATGACTTTTTTTCTCCATAATACTTATAAAGACTATCTGCCAAAAAATTTTTAAAAGACATTATGTAGTCTGCATCTTCTTTTTCATAAAAGCACTTTTTTTCAAATTTTTTTATCCCATTCATTCATTTTTTTCTCTAATATACTCAAATTCAGCATATAAATCAAAAAAATAAATAACTTCAATCTTTTTAAACATTCCTCCCAAGTATTTCCTTTTAAATCTTTCAGTGAAATAAAAAAATTACAGGGTATTTTCCCTGTTCACTCATATATTCACTATCAGATACTTTCAAATTTTCAAAAAGTTTTTCTATTTTTCCTTTTTTTATTTTTTTAACATCAAAAAAAGTATCTAATCATTGACATATTCAATGTTTTTTTCCAAATCGTCGAGGTCTTGTAAAAAGTGTTACAGGAGCCCTGTTTATCAATAATTCTTCTATTAACATTGTTTTTATCTACATAGTAATAATCTTCGTTTATTATTCTTTCAAAAATCTTCAATTCCCACAGGAACAGACTTTTTTTCTCATAAAATCACTCCCTCTTTTATTTTTTTATAACTTTCAATATATTAATTATATCACAATCTGATATTTAAAAATAAAGTCATTTAAATGTTCTATAAATCATTTATTTCAATTTCAAGATAACTATTTATATCTTTCGGCATTTCTAAAAAAACTTCTTTTTTTCCTAATAAAAGCTTTTTGTAAATTCTTCTATTGTACAACTCCAATTATCATAATCTTTAAACCAATCTGTAAAATCTACTTTATTTTTTTATACATATAGTAATCCATTGTTTCTGTTCCTGCTTCATAACAAGTTAAAAATACCTTTTTTTCTAATTTGTCTATAATTTTGAGTGATTCATTTATACCTTTATCTGAAATTATAAACAATAATCTTCCTAAATATATCGAATATCCTATATTATATTTTTTTTCGCATCTACTATAGCACCTGAATTCATATACATTTTTCCCAACAGGGTCTAATTCATAACAAAATTTCATTTTCATTTTATACCTCCTTCATAAATAGGCTATCCTAATGTATGATTATGATTGGTATATCCTTGCATTTGTATTCTTAATTCTAATTTTTTTAAATATATATCATAATTTTTTTCTTTATATTCCTTTAATTCTTCTTCTGTCATTTTTATTCGGTATTTTTAACTTAGAAAAATTCATTAACAAAAATATTTAAATAAAAAAATCTATCTTTCATATTTAACATTTCTATCAAACGATTTTTTTGTCTTGTTCTTCACAATATTTTTTTCTATAAATTTTTCTTAATATTGCATATTCTTCTATCCAACCTTTCATAAGGTTACCTCTTTTTCTCTTAATATTAAATCTGTTCTTAGATTTGGTAAAAATATCCAATTTATCATATTTTATATACATTTTATCAACAGGAAGCAATTGAAAAAGCACCACCTTGACCATGTTCGGGATACGACATAGTAAATGGTTCCAACTCTTTTCCGTATCTCCCTTAGTATACTGAATTAATTCCTGATTAGATTTTTTTCGTTTATGAAGGCTGTACTGTGATATATCTTGTTAGAAACTTTCTTGTGTTAAAGTTTACCTGTCGTAAAAAAATATTTTTGTCTAAAAAAATTTTTCTTTAAAGTTTTTCAAACATTTCCTGAACTTCTTTATCATTATAAATATCTTCATAAGCATTAACAATAATTTCAAGTTCTTTCAAAAAGTCTTTTTTTAGAAATTATTTCTATATTTTCTTTTTTTCTCTTTTTATCTTTTTTGAATTAACCTTTCTGCTTCTTTTTTTGTTATAAAAATCACTGATATACTTATCAGAACTTTTTCTATCTCCATAAAATATTCCACGTTCTCCAACTAACAATTTTTCCATTAGACCCCATACCTCTACAGTAATATTCAATATTTATACTCAATTTATCTATAGTTAACTTATAAATTTCATTATATCCATCATCAATAAAAATAATTTTTTTAGATTTATTCCAAATTTTTTTGTGGATTAGATAAAAAAACTCTTTTAATACATCTTTCCCTAATAAATATGATAGAAATCTCTTTAGTATATTTATATCTGAATATCCTATCTTTTTTTTATGAAAAATTTATAGCTCCGATATTGTATTGATTTTCTTTTTTTGACATAATTAATTAAAAAAATTTTCTTAATCTGTCTCTTTCAAATATACTATTTAAATCCATATTTATTTTATATTTTTTTGATTCATCTATATGATTGACATAATTTAAAAATTCCTGCTCTACAAAAAGCTATCATATCAGAATATTCATTCATATGTTGCAAGTGATACATTAAAAGATAACATAACATCTCTTCATAAGTATAATATACCCTTTCTATATCTTCTATTTCATTTTTCATATTCAAAAAAATATACAATGCTGTCTCATCTTCATCATTCCACCCGATATTTATACCTAATCCTTGATATTCTCCACTTCTTACTTTTTCATTATTAAAATATATATCTGACATTATATATGGAAAAATTACCTATTTCATTAATTACTGTTACTAATAAATCAAATTTATTCATTTTTAAATTTTTCAAAAAAATTTTTCTTTTATTTTTTTAAACTCACTTTATTTCCCACCTTTACTTAAACCTCTATTTAAAAAAACAACCTTCACTTCTTTCCCATAAAACGCAACCCCAATCTTCAAGATATTTTTTTATCCCTCTTGCCTTTAGTTTAGTATCATATTTCTTCTCATCAATCTGTTTCAATGCCTTCTGTGCTCTCTCTTCCATCCCCTTTTTTTCGTCTTCGATATTTTAAATTCCATAAGATACGCCTTCTCATTACTTTTTTTATCGGAATCATTGCAAGGTCATATCTTCCATATCCGCTTTCATCATTTGAAATAATCTCATATTTCCCCATCAAAAAAATCCAACAAGACCTATCATAAACACTTGGTATATTTTTTTCCATTTCCTTATCCAAGTCAAAATGACTTAACATATTTATCATTATTTCTCCCTAATGTTTTTCTCAAATTTCTTAACGTCTCCATTTTTCAAGCGCTTTTTATCAAAACACTAGTTTTTCACTTCTGTACCAAAAAAATCTATTTAAAAAAACATATTACCAAAATATTTCCGTATTTCTTTATTTGGAATTCTCAAGTTATAAACATCCGTATATTCTGAAGTTACATCTATTTCTTTTTTTGTTTTTCATCTTTTGTTAAGTACCCACTATATAAAAAGTACTTGCCATATTTCATCATCGTTATTTAAAAGACTTTTTTTATTGTTGTTCCATCTGAAATATTTTTTTCAATACTTTCTCCATCAGTAAACCGTTTTTAAATCATCATAAACACTTTCTCCCGCATGATCAAGCATATTCTCTAAAAAGCGTATTCCCTGAAACATTCGCCCAATATGCTTTTAATTTCTTTTTCTCTTACATAATTTACAATAGACCAAGGATTGTACACTTTACTTTCTCCAAAAAAATATCCGTTATACCATTCTCTAACTTCTTCATTTTTTTGTATTTCATGTCAAAAATACTCAAGCATTTCAATTACTTCATTTTCAAGAAGTCCAAAAATATTCCGAATAATCCTTGCTTAAAAATCGTATTCACATAAAGATTGTTTTAAACCAGAGAATATCCCTTCCTTTATAATCCTTGTTATACCTGTTAAAAACACCATATTTCAAGGAATTGTTTGTCTTTAGTGCTGAACTGTAAAATGTTTGAAAAAAAGTTTATTGCTTCATTGTAATATCCTTTATCAAAAAGCATTTATTATTGGAGCATCATATTCATCTATTAAAAATTATTACACTTTTTTTCCATAATATTCATACAAATAATTTGATAAGTTTTTTTAAGAGAATAAATCCAGTCAACATCTTCTTTTTTTCCATAACTATCTTTTTCAAAATCATTTTTAAAAAATAGGATTCAATTTATCTTTTAAAACCATAAAAATTCCATGTATAAGTTTTTTTTATATGTTTTTTTATCAACATAAAATTTTCTTCCCAAGTATTTCCTTTTAAATCCTTCAGTGAAATGAAAATTACAGGATATTTCCCTTGTTCACTCATATATTCACTATCAGATACTTTTCAAATTTTCAAAAAAAGCTTTTTTTATTTTCTTCTTTATCTTTTTACATCAAAAAAATATTTCAACATTGACATATTCAACGTTTTTCCAAATCGTCGAGGTCTTGTAAATAATGTAACTTTCGACCTGTTCATTAACATTTCATCTATTAGTAAAGTTTTATCTATATAATAATATCCTTCTTGTATCAACTCTTTAAAAATCTTCAATTCCCACAGGAACAGCTTTTTTTCTCATAAAATCACTCCCTCTTTTTATTTTTTTATAAATTTCAATATATGTTAATTATACCACAACTTGATATTTAAAAATAAAAGTCATTTGAACGCTCTGTGATGCTTTCTTTTTTTAAATTTGAGAATTTGAAATATTTTGAGAATTGGTTTGGGAACATGGACTGGAGAGCATTGATGGAAATCTAAAAGAGACTGTCTCAACTTCGATTCTGAATTTGTACAAAAATTTTTACGCACTCTGGAATATATTATGTTTTGAGTTTACACAAAAATTTTGGACACTCTTATCAATATTGTTTTATCTTTTTACTTTTTATAGAATCTGTTGGATAAAAAGTTGTTTTAAATATTCAAATTACATACAATATACAAAAAAATAACCGCTGTCTTTTTACAACAACGATTATTAAAAAAATTAACTTTTTATTCTATTCTGAAAAAAATCAAAAATTGTTTCAAAAGTTCCACCATCATCAACTTTTTCTTGTCTGATGATGTCATATTTTTGATTTATGGCTTTTTTTACTGCACTGTCTAAATTATCTTCAGTTCCATTTACAAATACTTTTTAAATTTTTTTATTGTTATCAAAATTTGATAATTTTTTTCTAAAAGTATATTTGTATTCACCACTCTTTTTCCTTTTTGTAAATAATTTTTATAAGTTGAAGAAGCGTTTACTTGCTTTTAACGTTTCTGAACTAATGACATTTGCTTGATTAAAGTTTAATAATTTTTTTCAGCAGATAAATTTATGCTGAATATAGCAATCAATGTTAACAATATAAGGTTTATTTTTTTCATTTTTTTATCCTTTCTTTTTTTATTCAAAACTTTTTTTACCAATCTTTTCATTAATTCTAAAAAGAAATTTTTTTAGAATAATCTCTCATATCATTAAAACTTATAACGGCAAAAAGTATTATCATCAATTTTTTTATAATTTGATTCAATTTAATTTTTCTTACTATTACTATTGTCTTCAAATTTGTTAAAGTATGTATTTTTATTTATTTTAACTAAATTTTTCTTTTTTTGCAAATTCTTCAAAAATTTTCATTATAAATATGAATTGGTAGTAAAATGGATTTTCCTAGATAATATCCAGATAATTCAAGTGATTTTTTTATTCAATGTTTCATTAAGAAGACTATTATCACTATTCTTTAACCATAATCCTTCAGGTATAGAAATTTGTATTTTACTATTTCCAACCTCTATTTTTATTTTCACTAAGAATTAATGTATTTAATCTCTTATTATCACCGTAATAATAAGGACTTTCAGGTTTAGGAGGAGGTAATAAACCATCCCCCTGCATTGAACCTATGATTGCAGCTGTTGCAAGACAGGA
>BNJV01000916.1_pt1 | contig 32030 bp, 47 predicted proteins | sample 8540591 | NCBI WGS metagenome assembly BNJV01 (sample SAMD00202457, study PRJDB9452) | human saliva metagenome | host: Homo sapiens | reverse complement strand
AAGTACGTTCAAACGTCAAATTTATGAAATTTGCAAGATCGACACCGACTTTTTGACGAAAATAATTTTTAGATACAAGAATAAGCAATCTTTTTGTTTTCATCGCATACTCTATGCGTAGCCACCCAAATAAATCCGTAATTCTACCAACTCAAAACACATTTTAAAACCACTTCACTCTTATAAACGCCGTTCAATTTATAGTGTTATAATTACGGCAAAATAACGATTTTTAAGGAGAGTGTATGTCTTCACGCATTATCACTGGCGTTTTGATGTTTGTTGCTATTTTGGTAGTTTTTATAGATAATTATATTTTTAAATTTTATTTTGCTTGGCGCTGTGCTTTACTTTGCCTTTAATGAGTCGCTCAAGCTTTATGGCATCGATCACAAACAGCTAGTTTATGCAGCACTCGCATTTTACGTGCTTACATATTTTTACAAATCCGATCTTCATCGCGATCCTTGCGATCATGCTGGTAGCATCTATCCCTTGCACACATAAAAAGCGAGTATCAAAGCTAGTCGCCCTTTTGTCTATCCGACAACTCCTATTTTTATGATGTGGATGCTCTACTCAGAGTATGGCATGGGCTATCTTGCGTGGCTTATCTTAAGCGTCGTTGCAAGCGATAGTGGCGCATTTTTGTTGGCAAAGCTTTTGGCAAGCATCCATTTAGCTCAAGCTCACCAAACAAGACTATCGAGGGTGCAGTTGGCGGCGTGGTAGTAGGCACCATAATTGGCTGCGTAGTTGGTACCTCGTAACAGATGGATTTTTCACCCTATTTTTCAAGCTTTTTAGTCTGCGTCTTTGCGGTCTGGGGAGATCTCTTTGAGAGCTATCTAAAGAGACTTTGCGGTGTCAAAGACAGCGGCACGCTTTTCCCGTGTCACGGTGGCATGCTGATAGTGATAGATGGCTATTTATTTGGCGTTGTTGCGCTACTTTGGTCGCTATCGTGGTAATACTTGGCTCAACTGGCTCGATCGGCAAAAATGCTCTAATCTCTGCGAGAAAACTGTAATGTAGAGGTTGAGGCGCTAAGCTGCGCTAAAAATGTTGATCTTCTAAACGAGCAAATTCTAAAATTTAAGCCGTACTTGTCTGCGTGGGCGACGAAAAAGCTAGCTAAAAATGTAAAAACATTGAGCATAAAACATCTTTTTGGAGGCTGGACTGCATAGAAATGCTTGAAATTTCAAGCTCAAAAAGGTGATAAACGCCCTTGTAGGCTTTGCTGGACTTGCTCCTAGTCTAAAGACGCAAGCACTTGGCAAAAACTCTGCCCTTGCAAACAAAGAGAGCCTTGTTGTTGGCGGTAATTTTCTAAAAAACAAGAGAAATTTTGCCAATAGACAGCGAGCATTTTTGGGCTTAAATTTTCTACTAGAAAATAAACTACCCCAAGCAAGCTCATCATCACAGCAAAGCGGTGGGGCATTTTATAAAAAGCCGATCACCTTTCTAAAAGATGCCACGCCAAGCGACGCGCTTAAACACCCAAACTGGGATATGGGTGCAAAGATAACGATTGACAGTGCGACGATGACAAACAAGCTTTTTGAGGTGATGGAGGCCTACTGGCTTTACGGCATAAAAGATATCGAGGCCGTGATAGAGCCAACTTCAGCCATCCACGCCGTAGTCGAGTTTCGTAGACGGCTCAAGCACGATGCATCTCTCGCGAGCAGATATGAAGCTAGCCATTTCGCACGCTATCTTTGAAAAAGTTGAGCAAAAATATCGTCTCGCACGCAAATTTGCTTTGATCTAAAAATATCAAATTTCACAAGATCAGCCTTAAAAATATCCAGTCTTTTTCGCTAAAAGACGAAGTCTTAGCTATTCCTGATCTAGGGTGTCGTCATAAACGCTGCAAACGAGGTTGGAGTATTTTAGTTTTTAGAGAAAAAGTGCTCATTTTTGGATATCTCAAGGCTTATTTTAGGCTCAGCTAAGAAAATTTAAGAGTCTTAAAAATTTTCAAGTGTAGATGAAATTTATGAGGTTGATAAAGAGGTTAGAGAATACGCAAAAAGGATGCTAAATGCAAAGGTATGAGGGGTATAACGTGATCTTAAGCAAAGCTTGATCGGTGTGCAGTTTCTGTTCGTCGCCTTTGGCGCGCTCGTGCTCGTGCCTATCCTTACGGGGCTTGACGCAATGTCGCGCTCTTTACAGCTGGCCTTGGTACGCTACTTTTTCAGCTAATAACTAGAAAAACGTCCCGCCGATCTTTCTAGCAAGCTCGTTTGCCTTCATCGCTCCGCTTCAGTACGGTATCGAAAAATGGGGCATACCAGTGACGATGGGCGGCGTTATATTTGCTGGATTTTTCACGTCGCGCTAAGTCTTGTAGTTCGCTCGGCGGAGAGGTACTTGCATAAAATATTTGCCTCCAGTCGTCGTTGGTCCTCGCCATCATGACCATAGGTCTGATACTAGCTCCAAATGCCGTCAAAATGGCTACTTCAGCTACCGAGACCTACACTCAAAACGTAGCGATGATGGTAGCGGCCACATCGCTTATAGCCACTATCGTTGTCAGCGATGCTAGGGACGGGGATGTTTAGGCTTATACCGATCTTGCTTGGCATCATCGCTGGCTACATCGTGGCTTACTGCTTTGGCATGGTTGATTTTAGCGCCATCGCAAACGCCCCTTGGTTTAGAGTGCCAAGCTTTAGCGCACCGTAATTTGAAATCGAAGCGATCATATATATGATACCTATCGCCATCGCTCCAGCGATCGAGCACATCGGTGATATGCTCGCCATATCAAACGTCACAAAAGAGGATTTTTGAAAATCCAGGGCTTATACCCTTTTTAGGTGACGGCCTAGCCACGTCGCTAGCTGCTGCCTTTGGTGGTCCGCCAAACACCACCTACTCAGAGGTCACAGGCGCAGTTAGCCTTACAAAAAGCGTATAATCCAGCGATCATGACCTTTGCAGCGATCACTGCTATCGTGCTAGCCTTCGTTGGCAAAGCTTGGCGCGGTGCTCGACCATACCAGCGCCAGTCATCGGCGGCATCATGCTGCTACTTTTTGGCATCATCGCAAGCGTTGGCATGGAGACGCTTATAAAAACAGAGTCGATCTTGCCGATCCTAGAAATATGATAATCGTAGCCCTCATCTTCATCTTTGCCATCGGCGGCATGGTGCTTGGACCTTGGAGCGGTTAAATTTTCAGGTATCGGACTTGGCGCGGTTACTGGTATAGTTTTAAATGTGCTTTACCAAAAACAAAGCATTACGAAGGATATTAATGCGTAAATTTAGACTTTTTTTAGCAGCTATTGTGGCTGCAAGCCTTGCAAATGCAAGCGCACTGGACTATGCACTTATCAAAAAGGTGAGCCAAGTAGCAATACTATGCCTTAATCGGTGGCATACAAGGCGACGAGCCGTGCGGCTTTTTGGCGGCTTCTATCGTGGCGACTGACTACAACATCACAAAAGGCTCGCTTTGGGTCGTGCCATTGTTAAATTTCCCAAGCATCATCGAGCGAAGTCGCGGCACAAAGGGCGATATGAATAGAAAATCTGCCCACGTCGAAAAAGGACGATCCAGACTACAACTCCAGTGATGAAGATAAAAGACGTCATCACCGACAAAAAACGTCACGCTCATCTTACTTTATACGATGGCAGCGGATATTATAGAGATAATTTATAAGCAAGGACGAAAAATCCAGACAAATGGGGCAATACCCGCATCATCGACCAAAGCACGCTACCAGGCTCAAAGTATCCAGAGCTTGAAAGCATCGCATCAAGCGTAAAAGACGTGCTAAATAAGCACCTCATAGACCCAAAACATCAATATCACGTAAAAAATACGCACACAGCGATGGGCGATAAAGAGATGCTAAAAGAGCCTCACCTACTACGCTATCACGCAAAACAAGTCTGCCTTTGCAAACGAAGCTAGTGTAAATTTAAACGCCGAGCAAAGGACATATTATCACCTTATAGCGATCGAGGAGTATGAAAAAGGCTGGCATTAGCTTTACTAGGCCTTTGAGCTTGATGTCAAAAAGCGTGAAAAAGCGATCGAAAAAGGAGATCAGGCTTGAGCTATTTGACAGCCACGCTCTTAGCCTTAGAAAATTTAAAGCCAGTGATAAGCTTCGTGCCATTTAAAAAGGGGCGAGCTAAGTTACCACTGCCAAATCCGCTAATCGCCGTTATAAAAGAGAATGACACTTACAAAGTGCAATATGGCAACCGCTCTGTCACAAGGCTAAAGCCACAATACTTCGAGTTTGCAAAGCCGCTTGATAAAATTTCTCATTTTGAGCGATGGCAACGAGCAGGTGCTAAAAAGTGGCGATAATTTAGCGTGAAAAAGAGCTTTTAAGGTAAAAAGTTCTCAAAAATGTGCGCGTAAATGTCATAGGATACGGCACTAAAAAGCATTGATGAGAGCGAGCAGGACATCGATAAAAACAGCCTAAACAAAAAGCTATAGCATAGATAAAGATGTGCAAAATTACCGAGTTGAGTTTTACAAAAGCGAAAATGGTAAAGAAAATTTGCTGGGCATGATACTAGCGGAGTTTAGATGATACTTAGCATAGAAAGTAGCTGCGACGACAGCTCTGTTGCGCTCATAGATGAAGAGACGCTGGAGCAAATTTATTATAAAAAGATCTCGCAAGAAGAGGAGCACGCTATCTTTGGTGGCGTGGTCCCAGAGCTTGCGGCAAGGCTTCATACAAAGGCACTGCCAGCACTTTTAAATGACATCTTGCCAAATGTAAAAGATATAAACGCGATCGCCGTGACAAACGAGCCAGGGCTAAGCGTGAGCCTGATAGAGGTGTGAGCATGGCAAAAGCGCTTAGCGTCGCTCTAAATATCCCACTAATTGCCGTAAATCACCCTAGTTGGTCACATCTACTCGCTATTTTTAGACCGCGAAGCCACCTTCCACTTGGCGTTTTGCTGGTTAGTGGCGGACATACGATGATATCTTGAGATTAGCGAAAATGGCGAGATTTTTAGAGCTTGCAAGCACAAGCGATGATAGCTTTGGCGAGAGCTTTCTGACAAGGTTGCAAAGATGCTTGATCTTGGCTATCCAGAGGCGCTGTGGTGCAGCAAAATGCACTTTGTGTGAGGATAAAGATAGGTTTTAATTTGCACGTCCCACTTCTTTACGACAAGCGCCTTGAATACAGCTTTTCTGGGCATAAAAACCAAGTCAGGGGTTGAAATTTCCAGAAAGCTTTAAAACCATCACGCAAAAAGATATCGCAGATATTTGCTACGCCTTTGAAAATACAACCTGCGAGACACATCCCTAAATAACGCTTGAAATAGGTTTTAAGCTAAAGAAAATTTCAAGCGATTTTGGCGTGGTTGGAGAGCAGAGTGACAAATTAAATACGCAAAAGGCTTGAAACTCTTTGACATGGGTCGCGAGCTTTTGCTACCCACTTGCGTTTTAGCTCTGATAACGCTGATGATAGCAAGAGCTGGACGAGAAATACTTAGAGTTTTTATCTCCATGATAAGCTAACTATAAATCCAAGGGTTAGTTCCTAAGAAATTAGAGATTTGATGGTGGCTAAAGCTAGCCACCTGCTTAACACCTCTAAAGAGCCTTGTCTTCATCTTTTCTCACTCCATCTTTTATCACTGCTCGTGTGGCTCGCTATCATCTTTATTTATCGCGTCGCCCCAGATACTCGACCATGATGATGGCTAGCTTTGAGGTATAAAAATGTCACGTAAAATTCACAAACATAGGCATTTAGCCCTGATGTTATCCAAAATATCACAGTCGCACCGCCAGCTATCATGCCAGCAAGCGCCCAAGTGCGCTCATGCGTTCTCGGTAAAGGCTAGAAGCACCGGACCAAAAGCTCGCGCCAAATCCAGCTCAGCGTTGCCAACAACGTTTAAAACGTTATCTGTAGAGATAAAGGCAAGCACGTGGCAATTATCGCTACGACCACGACTGCGTAGCGGCTGATCGCTGTTTGCGTGCTTTGGCTCACCTCTTTTATAAAAAGGCAAAGATGAAATCTTTGTGACCGAGCTTGAAGTGACCAGAAGCTGGCTTGAGATGGTACTCATGATCGCCGAAAGCTTACGGCTGAGATGATGATACCCATAAAAATGGTGGAAAAGTAGCTCACCAGCTTTTAAAAACACGGTCTCAGGATCGTTTAGCCCGCCTCTTTGGCCATAGAACAAAGCCGATAAGTCCGCCCATAATTGCACCTAGTAGGCCGATCGTCATCCAGCCGATGCCGATCCTTCTTGCCTTTGCAAAGCTCTTTTTGAGTCACGTATCGCCATAAATCTAACGATGATATGTGGCTGTCCAAAAGTCAGCCAAAAGCCCCCAAGCCAGAAGGCCCAAAATGCCCCAGAAAGTCTGGTCTCTAAATGGATTTAGGTGACTGCATCAAGCCTGCTTTATCTCTTTTTATCAAATTTGATCGCCCTCGCAGGTCTCAATTTAGATATGCATGACTGGGATCGAGACTAGGACGCAAAACATCAAAAGCACTGAAAATGCGTCAGTTATGCTAACAGCCTTAAACCCACCAAAAATGTGTAAAGACTCACGATTATGAGCGTAAAGACCGCTCCGTGATGCAACTTTTAAGCCAAAAAGCTCTCAAAATGTCTTGCCGCCAGCGATGATGCCACTACTTACGTAAAGTGTGAAAAATATCAAGATGATAAGACCTGAGATGATCCTGTGACCTAGTCCCTATCTTTAAAGCGGTTTTCTAAAAATCAGGTATCGTGATGCTGTCGCTTGCAACCTCAGTATAGACCCCTAAGCCTTTTGCTAGAAATAAGTAGTGCAGTAAGCTCCCACGATAAGACCAGCCATCATCCAGACATTTGCTACGCCAGTTGCGTATAAGGCCCCGCACGCCAAGTAGCATCCAACCACTCATATCGGAAGCGCCAGCGCTAAGTGCGGTGACGACTGGACCCATTTGACGGTTATCTAGCAGATACTCGTTCATACTTGCATTTTTATCGTAGAAATATCGTCCGATGAAGAGCAAGAAACCAAAATAGATGGCGATGGCTAAATAAGACCCAAAGCTCATAAAATTTCCTTTCAAATAAAAATAAAACGGTTTATGTTATTACAAAATATTTAAATTTCAAATGAGCAGGGCTTGTTCCTTAAGATATTCAAGCAAATGATATATATTTTTCGTATCATTTAAGGCTACATTTTAAAGAAAAGGACGAAGTTGAACGCTCAAGATTAGCTAAAATTTCTGTTTTTATAATAATCGTCTCACTTGGAACATATTTTTCTATCCAAGAGATCTTAGCGAGGCGCAAGAGATCGCCATATATCAAAAGTTACGGAGTGACGCTTGGCCTTACGATAGGCGGTATCGCTATAGGTATCACACTTGGATTTATTTTAGCTTTTATTAAATTTTTAGATATCAAGGTTTTAAATTTTGTCATAGATGAGTATATCGACATCTTGCGTGGAACGCCTGTAATACTTCAACTTCTAATATTTTCAGTGGTGATTTTTGCCACTTGGAGCGATAACTTCTATGTCGCTGTGATCGCACTTGGCTTAAATAGCTCGGCATACGTCGCTGAGATCGTAAGAAGCGGCATAAATAGCGTCGATAAAGGTCAGATGGAGGCAGCTAGGGCGATGGGGCTAAACTACTACGTTTCGATGCGTGAGATAGTCTTTCCCTCAAGCTACTAAAAATATCTTGCCAGCGCTTGCAAATGAGTTTATATCGCTTTTTAAAGAGACCTCAGTCGTTGGCTACATAAGCGTCGTTGATATTACGATGCAAAGCAAGAGCCTTCAAGCGGTCTTTTACAGCCCAGAGCCAGTCATTTTTACGGGCATTGTATATTACGTGAGCGTTAAATTTTTCACCCTTTTGGTGAAACTACTTGAGAGGAGACTAAATCGCCATGATTGAGATTAAAAATGTAAACAAAAGCTATGGCGATTTGCGTGTTTTAAATGACATCAGCGTAGATATCAAAAAGGGCGAAGTCATAGCGATAATTGGCCCAAGTGGCGGTGGAAAAAGTACATTTTTGCGTTGCATAAACCGCCTTGAAGAGCCAGATAGCGGACATATCAAGATAAATGGCGAAGATATCCTCAATAAAAATCAGACATAAATAAAATTCGCCAAAAAGTGAGCATGGTCTTTCAGCACTTTAACCTTTTTGCAAACAAAAACGTCTTGCAGAAATTTGACTCTAGCTCCGATAAAAGCTGGGATCTTAGACAAAGAGAGTGCTGAGAGGAGGGCAGATGAGCTGCTAAAGAGCGTTGGGCTAAGCGATAAGAAATTTGGCCTATCCGCACAAGCTCTCAGGCGGTCAAAAGCAGTATCGCCATCGCTAGAAGCCTAGCTATGGAGCCAGAGGTGATACTGTCTGACGAGCCAACAAGCGCGCTAGATCCTGAGATGATCGGCGAGGTGCTTGATATCATGAAAGATGTCGCAGCAAAGGGCATAACGATGCTTGTTGTGACTCACGAAATGGGCTTTGCAGAAACGTGGCAAATAGAATTTTCTTTATGGACAAAGGCAAAGATAGCAGTTGATGACACGCCAAAAATGTCTTTACAAATCCGCAGCACGAGCGTCTGCGAGAGTTTTTAGTATACTAAATCACTAATAAGGAGTAAAATGAAAAATTTTTTAAAAGTTTCTAGCGTTAGGGTTAGTTATGTTTTTATAGGTTGTGGCGATGATAGTGCACCGTTGCAAATGCGCCAGAAGCTAGCAAAAGGGTAGTTTATAAGGTCGGGATCAAGCGCTGATTATCCTCCGTTTGAGTATCTTGATGATAAAAATCAAATCGTTGGTTTTGAGATCGATCTTCTAAAATGAGATCACTAAAAACTGGGATCAAATTTGACGTTGCAAATATGAGTTTTGATGGGCTAATACCTGCTTTAAAAACAGGCAAGATCGATATCGCGATAAGCGGCATGAGCGCAACTGATGAGAGAAGAAAGTCTGTTGATTTTACTAAAGCCATATTATTTTTCAGAGAATTTATTTATTCGCAAAAAAAGGCTCAGATGTAAATAAAGACAATCTTAAAGATAAGAAAAGTATTCAGCTCAAGTTGGCACACTTCAAGAAGAGGCAGCTAAAAAGATCACAACTCAGTCAATCCCAGCTGAAAACGTGGCGGCAGCTATAATGTCACTAAATGCCGGCAAGATCGATGTTGTGCTTACTGATAGCCCAATAGGTGTTGAGTTTTTAAAACAAAATCCAGACTTAGAGAGTTTTTAAGACTTCCTGACGGTACAGAGGGCTTTGCGATGGCATTTGATAAGAGGCAAACATACTGATCTTATCAAAAAGATAGACTGCCGCGATCGAAGAGCTACAAAAATCTGGCGAATTGACAAAATGCTCGCTAAATACGGCCTTAAAAATAAATCCTAATATAATTTGCAAGAGGCAAAATGCTTCTTGCAAAAATCTCACAAATTTCTAATTTATAAAATTAATATTATTTAAATATATTGTAATAAAATTGTCAATTTACTTTAAGGAGAATGCAATGAAGTCACTCAGGATGAGAACGGCACTTGTGCTAAGTGTCATGCTTTTTGGTTTGTGTTAGTGTGGTCGGTCTTGTGACCTATAACATGGCTAAAAATATTATATACTGACAGGGTCGAAAGCAAAAGAATTCTACTTGCTGTCAATGAAGTTGGTTATAAAATAGAATCTTACATCGATAAGATAATCGACGCTTCTTATCAAATAACTCAAAATAGCTTTTTAATAGACTGGGTCAAAAACGGCGAGGACGAGCACGGCAGAAAGGTCTTGTTTGACTATTTTTCAAACTCTTGCTAAAAATTTAAAAGCTAGATACGATAATGTTTGGCTCAGATAGAACCCTAAACTACTATGTTGAAGATAAAATTTTAAAGGTCATTAATCCAGAAAATGACAAATGGTACTACGCCTTAAAAGATGGCAGCAGCCCAAGCCTAATCGACATCAACAAGGCTGAAGACGGCAGCGGCAAGATAATGATGTATATAAACTACAAAGTTCAAAAAGATGATAAATACGGCAGGCATCGCAGCGACTGGCGTAAATTTAAGCGAGATAGTAAATTTTGTCCAGTCACAAAAAGATAGGTCGTGGCGGTAAATTTCTACTAGTCGATGAAAAAGGCGACATCAAGATCGGTAAAGACGTAAGCGGCAATCTAAAAAGATATAGTATAGCGATGCAAATCTCAAAAAGCTAATCAACGAAAATGGCAGCTACATATCGCTAGATAAAGATGGCAGAAATTTATTGATCGGCTCAAAATATATCAAAAGTATGGGCTGGTATCTTATCGGCGAGCTTGACAAAGACGAGCTTTTAGAGGATCTAAACTCACTTGCTTATGCATCTGTCGGAGTGCTTGTGGTGATGCTTATTTTAGGGACTATTGCTCTCCTTTACCTATCGTCTTACCTCCTAAAAATCATCCTCAAACTAAAAACAGGACTACTATCTTTCTTTGATCTACTAAATCACAAGACAAACAGCAGAGCCTATAGAGATAACATCTAAAGATGAATTTGGTCAAATGGCAGAGCTAATAAACAAAAACACAAAGGCCATTGAAGATGGCATGAAAGATCAAAAGTATCTTCATCCAAAAAGCCAACACCTTTGTAAATGAGATAAAAGATGGCAACTATGAAGCAAGCTTAGAAGCTGATACTAATAACCCAGCTCTAAATCAACTAAAAAGCACATTTAAAGATCTACAACTTGCTCTTAAAATGCAATCTCAAGTAATGGTAAAGATGTACTTGATCTACTAAACACTTATAAAAACCAAGACTTTACAAAAAGACTTGATGATGATGGTAAGATAGCAAGTGGTATAAACTCTCTAGGCATAGAGATATCTAAAATGCTAAATGACAATCTAAACCAAGCACAAAGTACTAGAAGAAAAAAAGCTAAAACTTCTAGCTGAGCTCAGTATCAAAAGTAGCAAGCTCAGCAAACACTCAAGCAAATAGCTTACAAGAAATCTGCAGCTGCAGTTGAACAAATGTCTAGCTCAATGAATGCCATCTCTCAAAAGACAGCTGATGTTATAAGACAAAAGTGATGAGATTAAAAAAACATCATAACTATCATTAGAGATATAGCAGATCAAACAAACTTCTCAGCTCTTAATGCTGCAATTGAAGCAGCACGTGCAGGAGAACATGGTAGAGGATTTGCAGTTGTGGCTGATGAAGTTAGAAAACTAGCTGAAAGAACTCAAAAATCACTTGGTGAGATAGAAGCAAATACAAATGTATTAGCTCAATCAATAAATGAGATGAGTGAATCTATAAAAGAGCAAAGTGAAGGCATAAATATGATAAATCAATCAGTTGCTCAAATAGATAATCTAACAAAAGAAAATGTTGTAATTGCTAATACAAGCAAACGAAGTAACATCAGAAGTAGATGAGATGGCTAAAACAATAGTAAGTGAAGCAAGAAAGAATCCTAATTTTAATAAAAACTCTTCATAAATCTTTCATAACTCAACTCGGTTTAGACTGCTGAGATTTGTATACTAAACTGACTTGACCAATCTTTAATCTTTTATTTTTCTGCTCATCTTTACAATTTAAAATCTCATTCATTCGTAAGACTGACTACTGATTTTAGGTCTCATAAGCTTCGCCACTAAAATCAGAGCCGAAATTACTGTTCGTGAAATTTGAATCGGATCAAAATCTTTCTAGAGCACTTACCTATACACTTTACAAGCTTTGTCTACTTTCTGTCATTGCGCCAATTTAAACAATTTCTAATAGATAAATGCCGATAATTAGGGCTTTAAATCACCTTAAAGGATAGAACATGAAAAAGATCTTTGCTCTTTTACTGACAGCTTTTTGTTGCTCTTTGTGCAAACGAGCTAAAATCTGGTACAGCGGCAAACTACCCGCCATTTGAATACATCGATGAAAACAACAAAAATAACAGGCTTTGACATCGATCTTATAGATGAAATCTCAAAGCGTGCTGGCTTTTCATACAAGATCATAAATATGAGCTTTGATGGCCTCATCCCAGCGCTTAAAGCTGGCAAGATAAATGGCATCATAAGTGCGATGAGCGCGACTCTGATAGACTAAAGTCGATTGACTTTTACAAAGCCATACTACCTAACTGAAAACATCTACCCTAAAGAAAAAGGCAACGACGCTTTAAAAGCTAAAGAGGAGCTAGCTGGCAAAAAGTAGGCGTGCAACAAGGCACCATCCAAGAGCTAGCTGCAAATGCGATAAATGGCGCAAAAAGTAGTGCCTTCAGAAGATACTGTGCCACTTATAATGGGGCTAAAAAGTTGGCAATTTGACGCGGTCATCCTTGATAGCTCGATCGGCTATGGCTTTTATCAAGAAAAACCCTGAAAGTAGAGGCATTTTTCAAAGAGGTTGATGGTAGCGAGGGCTTTTCAATCGCTTTTGACAAAAATAAGCAGAGCGAGCTTATCGCTAAGATAAATCAAATTTTAGATGAGATGAAAAAGACGGCAGCTACGACGCACTGCTTAAAAATACGAACTAAAATAACATATCTCAACTAGCCTGCAAATTTAGCAGGCTAGCTTTTATCTTGCATTTTAGAAATTCTATACTAAAAATCCGCTTTTACATAGAAATTTAAAGGACGGATTATGAGAAAAATTCTGCTGCTTTTTGTGCTTAGCACTTAGTCTCAAATGCCTTTGCAAAATGACAAAAGATATGCTAAGTGGCGAGCTTGAAAAATGGGCTTAAATACTATATAAAAGAGAATAAACTCACAAAATACAGCCATCTTTTTACCTAGTCGTAAACTCAGGCTCGACTGATGAGAGAGAGGGCGAGCAGGGGCTTGCTGCACTTTTTGGAGCACATGGCGTTTAATGGTAGCCGTGACTTTTAGCAAAAATGAGCTCATTAAACAGCTTGAGAGCCTTTGGGGTCAAGTGGCGCTGATCTAAAACGCGCAAACAAGCTACGATCAGACGAGCTACACGCTAAGCATAAATGTAAATGAGAAAAAAATTTAAAAGGACGTTTTTAAGGTCTTTTCAAACTGGATCGATGGCGTAAAGATCGACGCAGGCGAGCTTGATAAGGAGCGCGGCGTCATAATGGAGGAGGAGCGCCAGCGAAACACGCCAGCATATAGGCTCTATCTTGCCCAGAGCAAGGACATCTTTGCTGGTAGCATCTATCAAAAAGAGTGCCCATAGGCGACATGAACGTGATAAAAAGCGTGGATGCTAAGCACATGCAAGAGTTTTACGAGAGGCTTTATCAGCCAAGATTTATGAGCTTTGTAGCGGTTGGTGACTTTGATAAAAACGAGATAAAAGCTCTGATAGAAAAAAGCTTTTTAGCGCAGCAAAAATAGCAACTCTTACGTTCATCCAGACAAAAAAGCATCGCTTTTAAAGATGGGCTAAATGTCTTTAACTACGACGCAAACGACGGCAGCTCAGTTTGTAAGACTTAGCTTTTTGATACTTTAAGCCAGTTTCAGACGAGGCTGATGTGAAGCGAATGTAAAAAGATGCGCTAATAGCTAGCCTTATAAATATGCTTTATGAGCAAAATGCAAATAATTCATCACTTTTAAGCGTTGATTTTATGGCGCAAACGCTTCAAGCAAAGCAAAAATTATAGCTTTTGAGGCAAATGTGATCGGAGATGATTTTAACGCTAGCCTTAAAGATATGTTAAGCGTTTTAAAGGGCATTGAGAAATTTGGCTTTTTAATAAAGGCGATTTTGCCGATGTTAAAAAGGCGTTTTGTGGCAAATGTAGAGGCTAAATTTAAAACGCTCAAAAACTAAAAATCAAGCGTTTATGCAAGCGAAATTTTAAATATGATCGAAAATGGCGGCTTTGTGCTAAGCGATGAAGATAGCAAAAACCTTAGCCTAAAGCTCTTAAACGAGATCACGCTAGAGGATGTTAATGCTAGATTTAGGCAAATTTTAGCCATACCTGATGAGCGCGTGAGGGTCTTTAGCAAAGATGGCTTTAAAGCTTAGCAAAGATGCTTTTTGAAGCTAAAAGATGAGGCAAAACCTTACGATACAATTTAGCTAGCCAGAGCCTAAATAAGAGCCTTGGCAATGAAAATTTAGAGCCAAAAGATATCCTTTCTAAAGAATTTGACCAAAAGCATGGCATCTACACTTATAAGCTGCCAAATGGCTCGCAAGTCATCTTTAAGCCGCTAACCACCAAAAAAGATAGCATCTTGTTTGCGGCCATTAGCAAGGGTGGCACTTCAGATCTAGCCGATCCTAAGCTTGGCGGCTTTGCGGTTGCGCTCACAAATGAAAGTGGCGTTGGTAAATTTAACAACTACGAGCTTTCAAAGGTGCTAAACGACAAGATAGTAAGCTACGAAAAAGAGCATAGAGGCGCTTACACAGGGCATTTACGGCTCTTCAAGCAGTGGCGATCTTGGCTCGCTGCTAGCTGTTATAAATTTAGAGTTTAGCTCGCCAAGAGCCGATGCAAACGTGCTTGAGAGGATAAAACAAAGAGCAAAAAGATGAGCTAGCTAAAGAGCAAAAATTTACCTGAATATAAATTTAGCACCGAATTTAGCAAGTTTTTTTACGAAAACAACAAGCGTGTAGCGCCCATTGAGATGGCGCAGATCGACGCGCTAAAGCTAAATGAGCTAAAAGAGATCATCAAAGATAAATTTACAAACGCTGCCTCATACACCTTCGTAATCATCGGTGACACCGACGAGGAGAGGCTTTTGCCACTTGTTAAAAAGTATATCGCCACGTTGCCAAAGCTTGGCGAGGCTGAAATTTTTAAAGATGACGGCGTGCGAAGTATCAAGGGGCAGCATACCTTTAAAAGAGAGTATCAAAGCACAAAAAGAAGCGATGTGAGCGTGGATATCGTAAATTTAGATACAAAAATACGAGCTTCAAAAGAGGTGGTCAAGCTAAGAGCGCTAAGCTCGGTCTTAAAAACGGCGCTTCGAGAAAAGATCAGAGAAGACAAAGGTCAAACATACGGCTTTAGCCTAAACGCCAAGCTCGCTCGCTATCCGTATGAGCACTCAAAGGCGGTGATCGGCTTTACTTGCGACCCTGCAAACACGAGACAAAGATCATCGCCGAGATAAAGGAGATAATAGCTAGCATCAAGCGCAGTGGCGCGCTCTTGCCAAAACATTTGGAGGATTTTAAGGCGCAGAGCGAAATTTCTATAAAGAAAGACTACGAAAAGCCTGAGTTTTGGCAAAAATCTCATCATCTCAAATAAAATTTCCTTAACACGCCACTTTACACGGCTGATGAGTATATAGATGCGGTCAAAGCGCTCACAAATGACGACATCAAAGAGGCTGCTAGGCTATATCTTGATGAGAAAAATATGGTGATAAGTATAAATAATCCGAAGTAGAAATTTTTGGGGCTGAGGCTGGCTGGTTCTTTAAATTTAAGCCTGAATATACATTTCATGAGAGCTAATCTGAGCTCTAAGCAGTTTAAGATCTAAGCAGAAATTTGAGAAGTCAAGATGGCTCTTTAAATTTAAGCTCTGAATATAAATTTATGGGAGCTGGGACTGGCTCTTTTAATTCAAAGATTTAAGTAGAAATTTGAGAATCTGAGCTAGCTTCAAAAATTTCAGCCAAAATAAATTTTAGCGCGCCAAGCCAGCCCCTAAAATTTAAACTCTAAAAGCTAAGCCAGTATATCCTTTGGCTTTAGCTCGTTTTAGCTTTTGCACCAGATCATCAAAGCTCGCGCCATTTTCGACCTCGCGCCTGATAAATTCCTCAAAAACTCGCGTTTTTATATCCTTGTCCGTGTAGGTCACGCTCTTTTTGGTAACTTGCATAGGCTTAAACTTTCTCTTCTTCTATATCCTCATCGCCATCTTCCTAACTGGCGTAAGAGCGATATTTTTGCAGCACATCAGCGATATTTTCGCCCTTTTCATAACTTGTTTTTAGAAATTTCAAAAACTCATCTTTGCTGTTTTTTTATCAGCGTAGCTTACACGATGCGCCATCGCTTGACCTAGGATTTCTATGCGCTTTTTAGCCGATGTTTGCTCGTAGTGCAAGGCACCGTCTTTAAAAAGAAATTTTCACATTTGCATGCTCGCCAAGTATCTTTTTCGGCGGTAAATTCAGCCATTTGTCTTTAAATTCATTGATACTTAGATCAGAATCTAGCAAATTTTCTAGCTTCACGGCTTTAGATGAAGTACGCCAATGTCGTGATTGATTAGAGCGCCAAGGCTTTTCGGTGGCATTAGCGGATATGTGATAGGTTTTGTTAAACTCATCTACGCTAAAGCCGTTTTTCTCGCTGGTTAGGGATGGAGCTAACTCCAAAGCTTCGTGCTATCAACGAAATTTCTTTAAGGCTAGCAACTTCATCTTTATCCCATAGAGCTATCAAGCCCGTTCATCTTGCCCCAGATAGAAATTTTATCATTTGACGAGTAGCCAGAGAGTGATAGATGCTTGAAGTCTAGGGCATTGGGAGAAATTTCTTTACCTTGCTCAATTTTTCAATAGTCGTTGGCTGCTTATTAAAAAGCGTCTTGATAGTTAAAGCTTTGATTAAATCCATTTAGTGCGTTTATCATGTCAAATCCTTTAACACTATATCGGCAAATGGATTTAAAGTCTAAGTGGATTATTTTTATTGCGGTATTTTTCGAAAAATGGCGATCATCTGGTGCGAGTCTTGCGCGACTTTGAGCTTGTTTTGGGTTTTTGCTAAGTAGCTCTTCTCTTAGAGCGTCGATAACTCTCTTATCCTTTTTGCAGGCTTCAAGGCTCACACGTCCTCTAAGTATAGCCATAAACATAATATCGGCAGTCGCGTTTATCATCTCAAGCATCTTTTTCTTCGCTCATTTTTTAAAATTTTGGCCCCTTTTTAAGCAAATATTATTCCTTTACGCTTACGAAAATTTATTATTTTCACCTCTTGACTCTCTTTGCAAGCCTCCAGTGCAGCTGCGTTTTTCACCATGAGCGCTCTTCATGTGCTCTTTTGGCTCTCAGTATTTCCCAGCTCTCCATAAAGCAGTATTCGCTTTTAGTGCCCGCAACCACGCCACACTCGTAGCTTATGCAGCCTTTTGTCTTTTTCTTGAAGCTGGCACGATCTCTTTTGTACAAATTTCTTCACTCGCCTCACATCCAGCTTTTTAACTTTTACATTTACATAAAATCCTACCATTTGTCTATCCTTTAATATTTTTGGCTAAAATAACGCAATTTAGACGCAAGTTTGCGTATTACATTACAAGGCCTTTTCATGACTAGATGATACAAAATACTAATTTATAACTCATAAAAACCAAACAAACATTTAACCAAATATCGGAGATGAAAAAGACGAGACTTTTTAAAAGCTTGGTGCCTTAAGTGCAGCAAGCCTTCAGCAAAAAGAGCTTGACGGAGCAGCTCAGGCGCTTTTGACAAAGCAAAGCGGGCCTAAGTGCGAAACACATTGGCCCATTTTATGTAAAGAACTATCGCAGGGCGCGTTGTAGAGACTGAGCCATTTGAGGGCGATGCGTGCCCAAATGAGCTAAACAACGCACTTCTTGATCATATCCAAAAATGAAAGCCGTGTACAAATCTCCATTTGTTAGAAAGAGCTTTTTGGCTGACCCAAACAACCCAAAAGCCAGAGCTTCGTGGCAAAGAGGAGTTTGTGCGCGTTAGCTGGGATGAGGCGATAAAACTAAGTGCGAAAAATTTTAAAAAGAAAATTTTCGATAAATACGGCTCTGAAGCGATATACGGACAGGTTTATCAGTGGGGCAGCCTTTGGCAAAGTTGGTCACAGCCAAAAGACCGCAAAGAGGCTACTTAACGTGCTTGGCGGATATGTAAATGAGCTTGGTGGCTACTCATACGGCGCAGCGACTGTCATCATGCCTCACATCACTGGCTCGATCGATCCCAACACTAGCGCCAACAAAAGTGGGAGGCTATCTTAAAAATGCCAAAACGATCGTATTTTTGGGGCATAACCCAGTCGTTTCAAACAAGATCGCCATTGGCGTGCCGCTTCACAACTCATATAAATACTACGATGAGATCAGAAAAAAAGGCGAGAGCGGCGAGATGAAAATTTATAGCGTCGATGTTTATCACAACGAAAGCGCAAAGATATTTTTGGCGCAAAGTACCTTGAAGTCGTGCCTTGCACCGATACGGCGATGATGATAGGTATGTGCAACTACCTTTTTGAAAAGGGGCTTTATAGCAAAGAATTTATAGAAAAATACACCGTTGGCTTTGATAAATTTAAAGAGTATATGCTTGGCACAAAAGACGGGGTCAATAAAAACCTAGCTTGGGCAAGTAAAATTTGTGGCGTCAGCGAGCAAGAGCTGGCGAATGTAGCGAGGATCTAGCCAAAAACGACTCAGTCATAGTTAGTGGCTACGCCATCCAAAAGGCAAGATCACGGCGAGATGGCGTACTGGGCGCTTGTGACGCTAAATGCGATGCTTGGGCACATCGGCAAAGAGGGTTGTGGCTTTTGTCACAAATGACGGCATGCACAAAAATGCTGATGAAAGCTATATAGCGCCTAAACTATCGGCTTTTGAGACGAAGGTGCCACAAAAATTCATTGATAGCGGGCTGGTGCCAAAGACTAAGGGCTACGAGCTGCCAAACTCAAGGCTCATAGACGCGCTTTTAAGCCCCGGCAAAGGAGATAACTAGAAATGGCAAGAGCTAAGCTACCAAAAGATCAGAGTGATGTTTAACGCCAACGGCTCGACATTTACAAGACATCCAGAGACCAACAGAGCGATAAAAAGCTATGCAAAAAGTTAGCGCGATCATCACTTGCGAGCCATTTTGGACGAGCACGGCTAATGAAGCGACATCGTCCTGCCAGCTGCGCTTGAGTGCGAGCGAACGGACATCGAGATGGCAAACTCAACTAACGAGTATCTCTTGCTATTAGCCGCTTGTTGCGCCATTTGGCGAGAGTAAAAGCGACTTCGAGATCGCAAGGCTCATCGCAAAAAGAGTGGGGCAGAGAAGAGGCATTTAGCGAGGGCAAAAGCGAGCTAGAGTGGGATTAAAGAATGTACGAAGATGCCGTTAAAAAGGCTGCTGGTCTTGGGTATGAGAGCATGCCAAGCTTTGATGAGTTTTGGGATAAGGGATATTTTAGATTTGACAAGGTCGATGAGAAAAAACGCTACTTTACAAACTACAAGAAATTCCGCGACGACCCAGTGGCAAATCCACTAAAAACGCCATCTGGCAAGATAGAAATTTACTCTGAAACGGTCGCTGGCTTTGGCTATGATGACTGCCCACCGCATGCGACGTGGCTTGAGCCATTTGAGTGGCTGGGCGCAAAAATTAAAAAATACCCTATCGCCATCAGCGGCGCGCACTCTAAATTTAGACTTCACTCGCAGCTAAATAACTCTGTGCTTCGCCATTTTTAACGAGATCGCAGAGCGCGAGCCAGTGCTCATAAACCCAAAAACAGCCGAGGCTAGAGGGATAAAAAAATGGGCGACGTGGTGAAAAATTTACAACGACAGGGGCGAAATTTTTGTGCGGTGCCTTTGTGACCGAGGACGTGCCACAAAACGTCGTCATCGTGAGCGAGGGGCGCTTGGTACGACCCAGATGTGCCGGGGCGAGAAGAGCCTTTGCTTGCACGGAAATTTAAACGTGCTCACAAAAGACGTGCCATCAAGCAAGATGAGCCAGAGCAACACCGCCCACACGAGCCTTGTCGAGGTCGAGAATGAGGGGCACGCCAAAACGTGTCAGGGCGTTTGACGCACCAAAGATCGCCGCAAGAAAGGCCTAAAAGTAACACTTTGAAAATGAAGTGCTAAAAGCTATCCTTTTTAAATAATTAGAGTTAAAATCTAAGAAAAAGAAAGGATAGCTCATGAAAATAGCCAGAAATAGACACTCCAGCACTGCTCATAGACAAAGAGATAGTGCTAAAAAACTTAGACAAAATGCAAAAATACGCTGATAAATTTAACGTAAGCTTAAGACCACATACCAAAACGCACAAGATGCCGTACTTTTGCAAAACTGCAAGTAGAGTGCGGGCAAAGGGCATCACGGTGGCAAAGGTGGGTGAGGCTGAAGTGATGGCAAAGAGGGGCTAAGCGACATTTTCATCGCAAATGAGATCGTCACAAGGCAGAAAATTTTGCTCGCATCTATAGCCCTTTAAAGAACTGGCATTAAAGTGAGCTTTGGCGTCGATAGCGTGGGCGTTTTAAGGCTCATTGATGAGGTCTTTGGCGAGGCTGGCGAGATAGCTAGGCTACTTGTCGAGATAGAAGTTGGCGAAAACCGCTCGGGCGTCATAGAAGAGGGCGATTTTAGAGCTTTGATGAGCGCTTTTAAAAGAGTGCAAAAATGCAGAATTTTGCGGTGTTTTCTCGCATGATGGCCACTCGTACAAGGCAAAAAGATAAGCGTGAGTGCGAGCAAATTTTTAAAGGTAGCAACCAGAGAACGCTAAAATTTTGCTGATATCGCGCGTGAGTTTGGGATATGGTAAATTTCTACCGTTAGCATAGGCTCGACGCCATCACTGATAAACGACTTTGAGATACCAAAAGGCGTTACGGAGCTGCGCCCCGGCACATATATATTTATGGATGCGTCGCAGGCAAATGCTTATGGCAGCTTTTGATATGAACGCTGCTAGCGTGCTTGCCACGGTGATCTCAAGGCCGACTTCGACCCGCACGATCCTTGATGCTGGAGCAAAGGCGCTAACCAAAGAGAGGCGAAGTGAGGGCTTTTGCACGACGCACGGCATGGGGCTCATAGCGGAGCATGAAGTGTGGATAGATAGCCTGTTTGACGAGCATGCGATCATCTTAAACGAGAAATTTGCAAAAACGTGCGCGTGGGCGATCTCGTGCGTATCTATCCAAACCACATCTGTCCGGTGGTAATTGTACGACTACGCCTATCTCGTAAGCGGTGATGAGGTCTGCGTGAAAAGGTGCCAGTTTTGGCAAGAGGCAGGGTAGAGTAGGGTTGCCTTGGTTTTATGCAAAATCCAAATTTTGTAATTCAATAAAGCTTTTTACATTAAAATCTCCATTCACTCGCAAGAATTGACTACTAGAATCTGGCTTCGCTTGCAGCTTTAGCCTCGATCTAGAGCCGAAATTACTCGTTCATAAAATTTTAGATTTAATAAACCACATGAAAATATAAAACACTATCAAACATCCTTTCATGCTCGTATCAATTTTAAAACACATTTTAAAACCATCACTCTTATAAACGCCGTCTAAATTTTAAGTGTTATAATTACGGCAAAAATAACGATTTTAAGGAGATGTATGTCCTCACGCATTATCACTGGCGTTTTTGATGTTTGTTGCTATTTTGGTAGTATAGATAATTATATTTTAATTTTTATTTTTGCTTGGCGCTGTGCTTTTACTTTTGCCTTTTAATGAGTCGCTCAAGCTTTGGCATCGATCACAAACAGCTAGTTTGTGCAGCACTCGCATTTTACGTGCTTACATATTTTTACAAAATCCGATCTTCATCGCGATCCTAGCTATCATGCTAGTGGCATCTATCCTTGCACACATAAAAAGCGAAAATTTAAAAGCTAGTCGCCCCTTTTGTCTATCCGACAACTCCCTATCTTTATGATGTGGATGCTTTATTCAGAGTATGGCATGGGCTATCTTGCATGGCTTATCTTAAGCGTCGTTGCAAGCGATAGTGGCGCATTTTTCGTTGGCAAAGCCTTTTGGCAAGCATCCGTTTAGCCCAAGCTCACCAAACAAAAACCATAGAAGGTGCAGTTGGCGGCGTGATAGTAGAGCACCATAGTTGGCTGCGTAGTTGGAAATTTCGTAACAGATGGATTTTTCACCTCTATTTTCAAGCTTTTTAGTCTGCGTCTTTGCGGTCTGGGGAGATCTCTTTGAGAGCTATCTAAAAGACTTTGCGGCGTCAAAGACAGCGGCACGCTTTTTCCCGAGTCACGGCGGTATGCTTGATAGGATAGATGGTTATTTGTTGGCGTTGTTGCGCTGCTCTGGTCGCTATCGTGGTAATACTTGGCTCAACCGGCTCGATCGGCAAAAATACTCTGGCGCTTTTGCGAGAAATGGTGACATTAGCGTCGAGGGCGCTAAGCTGCGCTCAAAAACGTAGCTTTGCTAAACGAGAATTCTAGTACCGTTAAGCCAGAAATTTGTCTGTGTGGGCGATGAAAAAGCTGGCTAAAAATGTAAAAACATTGAAGCTAAAAACATCTTTTTGGCGAAGCTGGACTACTAGAAATGCTTGAAATTTTCAAGCTCAAAAAGGTGATAAACGCTCTTGTTGGCTTTGCTGGTCTTGCTCCTAGCCTAAAGACACAAGCACTTGGTAAAAGGCTGGCACTTGCAAACAAAGAGAGCCCTCGTTGTCGGCGGTTACCCTAAAACAAGAGAGTATTTGCCCATTGATGGCGAGCATTTTGGAGCTTAATTTCTACTAGAGAACAAAACTACCCCAAGCAAGCTCATCATCACAGCAAGTGGCGGGAGCATTTTATAAAAACCGATCACATTTCTAAAAGATGCCACGCCAAGCGACGCGCTAAAACACTCCAAACTGGGACATGGGCGCAAAGATCACCATTGATAGCGCGACGATGACAAACAAGCTTTTTGAGGTGATGGAGGCCTATTGGCTTTACGGCATCAAAAGATATCGAGGCCGTGATAGAGCCAACCTCAGCCATCCACGCCGTGGTAGAGTTTATCGACGGCTCAAGCACGATGCACTCTCGCGCACAGATATGAAGCTAGCCATTTCGCATGCTATCTTTGAAAAAGTTGAGCAAAAATATCGTATCGCACGCAAATTTACTTGATCTAAAAATATCACATTCAGAGGATCAGCCCTAAAAATATCCAGTCTTTTCCCTAAAAAGATGAAGTCTTAGCTAGTCCTGATCTAGGGTGTCGTTATAAACGCTGCAAACGAGGTTGGAGTATTTAGTTTTTAGAGAAAAAGTGCTCATTTTTAGATATATCAAGGCTCATTTTTGAGCTAGCTAAGAATTAAAGATATGATAATTTCAAACGTAGATGAGTTTATGAAGTTGATAAAGAGGTTCGAGAATACGCAAAAAGGATGCTAAATGCAAAGGTATGAGGGGTATAATTTGATCTTAGGGCAAAGCTTGATCGGTGTGCAGTTTTTATTTGTCGCCTTTGGCGCGCTCAGTGCTCGTGCCTATCCTTACGGGGCTTGATGCAAATGTAGCGCTCTTTTACGGCTGGCCTTGGCACGCTGCTTTTTCAGCTAATAACTAGAAAAACGTCCCACCTATCTTTCTAGCAAGCTCGTTTGCCTTCATCGCTCCGCTTCAGTACGGCATCGAAAAATGGGGCATACCAGTGACGATGGGCGGCGTTATATTTGCTGGATTTTTCTATGTCGCGCTAAGTCTTGTGGTTCGCTTTGGCGGAGAGAAATATTTTTGCATAGTACGCTGCTCCAGTTGTCGTTAGTCCAGTCATCATGACCATAGGTCTGATACTAGCTCAAATGCCGTTAAGATGGCTACTTCAGCTACTGAGGCTACACCCAAAAACGTAGCGATGATAGTTGCAGCCACCTCGCTTATCGCTACTATCGTTGTCATGATGCTAGGGACGGGGATGTTTAGGGCTCGCATACCGATCCTGCTTTGGCATCATCGCTGGCTACATCGTGGCTTACTGCTTTGGCATGAGCTAATTTTAGCGCCATCGCAAAGCGCCCTTGGTTTAGAGTGCCAGCTTTAGCGCACCAAAATTGAACTCGAAGCGATCATCTATATGATACCCATCGCCATCGCTCAGCGATCGAGCACATCGGCGATATGCTCGCCATCTCAAACGTCACAAAGAGGATTTTTGAAAAATCAGGGCTTAAAAACACCCTTTTTAGGCGACGGCCTAGCCACCTCGCTAGCTGCCGCCTTTGGTGGTCCGCCAAACACCACCTCACTCAGAGGTCACAGGCGCAGTTAGCCTTACAAAAGCGTGTAATCCAGCGATCGCTGACCTTTTGCAGCGATCACTGCTACTCGTGCTAGCCTCTTGTTGGCAAACTTTGGCGCGGTGCTCTCGACCATCCCAGCTCCAGTCATCGGCGGTATCATGCTGCTACTTTTTGGCATCATCGCAAGCGTTGGCATGGGAGACACTTATAAAAAGCAGAGTCGATCTTGCCGATCCTAGAAATATGATCAATCGTAGCCCTCATCTTCATCTTTGCCATCGGCGGCATGGTGCTTGACCTTGGTGCGGTTAAATTTTCAGGTATCGGACTTGGCGCGGTTACCGGTATAGTTTTACATTTGCTTTTTACCAAAAACAAAGCATTACGAAGGATATTAATGCGTGATTTGAGATCTTTTTAGCAGTTCTAGCGGCTGCAAGCCTTGCAAATGCAAGCACACCAGACTATGCACTTATCAAAAAGGTGAGCCAAGTAGCAATACTATGCTCTTAATCGGTGGCATCCAAGGCGACGAGCCGGGCGGCTTTTTGGCGGTCTATCGTGGCGACTGATTATAACATCACAAAAGGCTCTCGCTTTTGGGTCGTGCCAATCGGTTTCCCTAAGCATCGAGCGAAGTCGCGGCACAAAGGGCGATATGACGAAAGTAACTGCCCATGTCGAAAAGGACGATCCAGACTACAACTCAGTGATGAAGATAAAAGACGTCATCACCGACAAAAACGTCACTCTCATATTAAGTTACACGATGGCAGCGGATATTACAGAGATAAATTTATAAACAAGGACGAAAAATCCCGACAAATGGGGCAATACCTGCATCATAGACCAAAGCACACTGCCGCTCAAAGTACCCAGAGCTTGAAAGTATAGCCCTCAAGCGTAAAAAGACGTAGCTAAATCAGCACCTCATAGATCCAAAAACATCAGTATCACGTCAAAAATACGCACACAGCGATGGGTGACAAAGAGATGCTAAAAAGCCTCACCTACTAGCGCGATCACGCAAAATAAGTCCGCCTTTTGCAAGCGAAGCTAGCAGACTTTAAACGCCGAGCAAAGGACATATGTATCACCTTATAGCGATTGGAGGAGGGATATGAAAAAAAGGCTGGCATTAGCTTTACTAGGCCATTTTGAGCTCGATGTCAAAAAGCGTGAAAAAGGCGATCGAAAAAGAGATCGAGGCTTGAGCTATTTGACAGCTACTCTTAGCCCTTGAAAATGTAAAAGCCAGTGATAAGCTTCGTGCCATTTAAAAGGGCGAGCTAAGCTACCACTCGCCAAATCCGCTAATCGCCGTCATAAAAAGATAAAGAGACTTACAAAGTGCAGTATGGCAACCGCTCTGTCACCAGGCTAAAAGCCGCAATACTGAGTTTGCAAAGCCACTTGATGTATTTCTCTCTAAGCGATGGTAAAGAGCTTTTGTGCCAAAAAGTGGCGACAATTTAGCGTTAAAAGTTTTAGTAAAACTCTCAAAAACGTGCGCGTAAATCGTCAGTAGGATACGGCACTAAAAGTGTTGATGAGAGCGAGCAAGAGATCGATAAAAACAGCCTAAACAAAAGCTATAGCATAGATAAAGATGGCGTAATTCACCGAGCTGAGTTTTTACAAAGTGAGAAGTGGCAAAGAGAATGGTTGCTGGCATGATACTAGCGGAGTTTAGATGATACTTGGCATCGAAAGTGCTGCGATGATAGCTCTGTCGCGCTCACAGACGAAGAGACGCTGGAGCAAAATAACCCGGCTCAAAAAGATCTCGCAAGAAGAGCACGCTATCTTTGGTGGCGTGGTTCCAGAGCTTGCGGCAAGGCTTCATACAAAAGGCGCTGCCAGCACTTTAAAATGATATCTTGCTAACTGAAAAGATATAAAATGCCATCGCTGTGACAAACGAGCAGGCTGGGGCTGTGAGCCTGATAGGCGGCGTCAGCATGGGCAAAAGCGCTGAGCATTGCCCTAAAATATACCGCTAATCGCCGTCAAATCACCCAATTGGTCACATCTACTCGCTATTTTTAGACCGCGAAGCCACCTTTCCGCTTGGCGTTTTGCATGGGGTTAGTGGCGGACATACGATGATTCTTGAGGATTAACTGAAAATGGGGAGATTTTTAGAGCTTGCAAGCACAAGCGATGATATGGTGAGAGCTTTTGACAAGGTGGCAAAGATGCTTGATCTTGGCCACTGCAGAGTGCTGTGGTGCAGCAAAACGCACTTTTGTGCGAGGATAAAAGATAGGTTTGTACCTACCGTCCCACTTCTTCATGATAAACGCCTTGAATACAGCTTTTCAGGGCTTAAAAACCAAGTAAGAGTTGAATTCTCAAAGCTTTGAAACCATCACACACAAAAGATATCGCATGATGTTGCCACGCCTTTGAAAACTACGGCCTGCGAGCACATTATTTCAAATAAGCTTGAAAAGGTTTTCAAGCCAGGGAAATTTGCAAGCGATTTGGCGTGGTTGGCGGAGCAAGTGCACTGCAATTTACGCAAAAGGCTTGAAACGCTTTTGTCAAAAATGGGTGCAAACTTTTGCTAGCACCACTTGAGTTTTGCTCTGATAACGCGCTGATGATAGCAAGAGCTGGACGTGAGAAATACTTAAAAAGAGTTTGTAAGCCACAGCGAATTATCGATACATCCAAGGATTAGCTTTTAAGAAATTGAGCTAGATTTGTAAAATCTCTTAAAACCTTTTTATTTAAAAATCTTCTACTTTTACACTTTTAAAACAATACAAATTTGCGCTATTTCAAGCTAAATTTTTCTAAACTATTTTAATAAATTATATTTATGTAATTTATTTTAATAAAATCATAATAATTTAAACTTTAGTTTGGTACTATTTTGTCAACTTACAAAAAGGTAAAAATGATGAAAAGGCTCTATTTCTAGGATTTAGCGCACTTTTATTATTAGTGGGCTGCAAGGAAAGCAACATAGGCATTGTTAAAAAACTACATTTTAAAAAGGTAACAAATCAATAACAATAGGCTCAGCGATAGATAGCTTTTAAAGGCTGTACAAGCACTCAGTGGCAAGACATCAGTAGTGACGATAAAAAGTGGTTAAAGTAAGCTGCGTTGTGGGGAAAAATGTGCTTGAAGATGAGTTTGAAAGAAAAAAATAGCGGCTACATAAAAGCTCTAAATAATGCAAAAAGCTGCTCAGCAAAAAAGAGTTGATAATAGCCCCTGAGCTAGCACTTGATAGCGCAACAGCATATTAAAAAAGTGGTAAAAAGCATAGACAAAGAGATTATTTTATCAATCGTAAAACAAGCACTGTAAATTTGATCCGACAAAAGAAAGTGCTGGCTACCTAGCCTCTGTTAGCTGCGACCTTGAGTTTAAAAACGAGCTTGCTCGCAATTTAGATATCAAACAAAAATGGGTCTTTGACAACGTCGTAGCCCAAAGCAAATATGCCGCCTACTACTCGCAAAAAGAGCCAGAAGTGATCTATTTTGGTGAAAATGCTAGAAAAGATAAATGAGAGAGTTATTGAGCTCACTTTCACGATAAATAGCGATAAAAGTGTGAGCATCTCAAAGGTCACGAAAGATAGATGATGGTGATACTAAAGATATAAAACCGCGGTTTGGTTGCGATGTTTTATACAAGATAATTTACTACTAAAATAAATATCTTTTAAGTTTAAAAGTATTACATTTTTAAAAAGCATGCTCTAGTTCATTCAAATAAGAGCAAATTCTGCTATTTTGAGAAGTTAAAATTATATTTTACTATCTACTAAAAGCTCGTAACTCTTCTTTGATAGCTTCATAAGTAGGAAATTTAATAAAATCCCAAAAATATCAATAAAAAGAGTTTTTATGGATGAGTTTTTAAAACAGGCTTGGCGTGCAAATAAAATTTATACAAATGTTGCTGCTATCGTGCCATTTTTACCCAGATCTGCTAGCTCTTCTCTTTAGTTTGCGACGAGAGAAATTTAGATCAGTTTATGGCGCTTGATGAGTTTAGAGCGGTGCTAAAAAGGCTTAAGGTTGAGCTTTGAGTATTTTTAGCATACAAAGTGCGCAGCTTGCGACTCTTAAAAGCACTAAATGAGGCTAAAATATTTCAAGCGATGAGATAGTAAAATACCCTAGAAAAATTACGTGATGAAAAAGATCATAGATGATGAGAATGTGCCTTTTTAGAAAAGATCATAAGCAAAAACAAAGGCGCTAATGAGGCTGTAAATTTTCTCATACCAAGCCAAAAAGATCACTCCATAAAAACCTAGACTTTTTAATGAGATAAACGAAAAAAGCAAGCTTACTTGATAGCGATAAAACATTTTTAGAGACACTTGCGGCAGCCAAAAAGATCAAACGAAACGCTTTTTAACATAGCTGCAAGTGGCGTCATAAACTCTGGCAAATCAACCCTTTTAAACGCCCTTTTAAACAAATCCGTCCTTGGCGCTTCAAACGTGCCCAGAAACGATAATTTAACCATTTTAAAATACTCTAAAGATAGCTTTGCAAGGGTAAATTTACAGCAAAGATGAGCTTTTTAGCACTTGGCATATCAAGTGAAAAATTTACCAAGCAAAAAGCGTAGATATCGGCATAGATGAGATAAAAAAACTACACCTCTTCAAGCTCAAAAACAGCAAATCTTGTAAAAAGCGTCGAACTTTATGACGACTTGGAGCTTTTTAAAGGACAACGTCTGCATCATAGACACGCCGGGGCATCGATGATGCGGTGGTTTTAAGGGAGCAGATCACTACACATTTTATGAGGGAGTGCGACCTTTTAGCCCACCCTCATGAACGCCTCGCAAAGCGCCACGCAAAAGGACGCTCTATTTTTAAAAAATGCCTCGAAAACTCGCATATCGTAAGGCTTGCTGTGGTGCTAACTCACGCTGATGAGCTAAGCGCTAAAGAGCTAAACGAGACGCTAAACTACACTAAAAAAAGCGATCGGTGAGCAGATAAATGGCGTTGAGATTGATTATTTTTGCGCTTAGTGCAAAAAGCTTTTTAGAAGGCGCCGCAAATAGCGGTATAGAGGAGTTTAAGGACTATCTTTACGAGGTGCTTTTTGGCAAAAATTCTAAAAATCAGCCCTTATCTTAAGCTCGTATCAAAAGGAGCTAAAAAAATATCCTAAATAGCAAACTTGAAGCTACTAAGGCTGAATGTTTGTCGCTCAAAAGCTTATGAAGTGGAGCTTAAAAAGCTTCAAAAATGAGCAGGCAAACGTCAAAAAGCGCACTTAGTGAAAATATTTCTAAACTTGAGAGCCTAACTCAAAAACGAGCTTGCAAAGCTTGAAAGCAGCAACACCAAAAACATCTATAAAATGGGGAGCTTGAGACGCTTTTTGCAAAACTTAAACGATAAGGTAAAAAGCGAGATAGCTCTACTGCAAAAGCAAAAAGCAAAGCTTAATTTTAGAGCGCCTAGAGCAAATCGCAAAAACGACACTTCGAGACGGTGTGATGGCACTTATGAGAGAGGCTAGAAACGAGACTTTGGTGCAAACAAGATCGTGCGAGCAAAACATCGCTTTAAATTTTGATGATTACGCTATGAGCAAAGATGAGATTTTTAACATCAATGACTTTTTAGAGCAAATGGGCGTAAAGCTTGACTTTAGGAGCTTTTAGCTGCATTTAGAGCTGTACTCAAGTGACACAAGTGAAGCACTTTTTGAGCTTAAAAGAGGGCTTGCTAAAAGATAAAAATATCTCTCAATTTTGTGAATGTAACTCGACCACGAAAAATCGCCTTTTAAACCTCATAAAAACCTATGAAAGCGCTCAAAAAGCTCACGCTTGATAATGAGGCTAAAAAGAGCTAGATTGTGAGCTAGAAAAAGCTTAGCTCGCAAAATCAAAACTCACTTTTAAAACTAAAAAGAGCAAAACGCCTTGCAAGATGAAATTTGTCTCGCTTTTAGGGGAGCTAGAAAAATGTTTAATGAGTTTATAAATGCCTATAAAGGCGAGATATTTTTAAGGTTTTTACAAGCGACTTTAAGGGTGAGTTAGCAAGGCTAGTAAATGAGCTAAATGATCCAAGCCTGCACGCAAGCGATGAGATAAAAAGAGGCCTAAATTTACTAATCGACACTCTAAAATGAGCCGCCTCTAATCGCTGTTATAGGGCAGTTTTCAAGTGGCAAATCAACATTTTTAAACGCTCTGCTTAGACAAAACATCTTGCCATCAGGTTCTAACGCCTGTCACGGCAAAGGCTGTGCGGCTGTAATTTGCAAAGATGCCGCTTAGCGTGAATGTACAAAACGGCAGCGAGAGCTTGCTAGCTAGCAGCGAGCTTGCAGAGCTAAACGCCATGAGCGAGCAGATAAAAGAGCATGACACTTTATGCGCCAAGTGAATTTAAAAGAGGTAAATCTCATCGACACGCCGAGTCTAAACTCGCTACGAGATGCCGACACGAAAGAGACCAAAAACACACTAAAAAGGTCTGTGGCGCGATCTGGCTAAGCCTCGCAAACAACGCAGCAAAGGCTAGCGAGCTTGAAAGCGTAGAAGAAATTTTAAGGACAAACGATCTAAAAGGCGCTTTGCTTCATCAATCAGAGCGATAGGCTAAGCCGAGACGAGCTTTGAAAGCTTGCTAAAGCACGCCAGGGCAAACTTATGGCGAGCTTTTTGAAGATATCATCGCCATCTCGTCAAAAGCAAGCACTCCTTGGCATCACAAATGAAAACAAGAGCGAGCTAGAAAGCTCAATTCTGCTAAAGCACTAAGCGCGGTAAAAGAGACGTTTTTAAGCGCGAGCTTTAAAGAAAATTTCATAAAAGCAAGGGCGAAAAAGATAGTAAATTTTTGATTAGCGAGCAAAAACCGCCTAAAAGTTTATAGCGCAGCTGATGAAATCCTGGATAATTTAATGCCATGCTTGAAGAAAAACTAGAAGCGATAAAAGAGGAGTTTAAGCCTAAAAATAGCCCCTGCGATACAGCGATATGAGCGAGGCTATAAAGCTTGCAAGCGATGAAGTTTTTAAGCTGCTTAAGCCATTTTCTAGGACAGAAAATTTAACCCAGCAAAGACGCTTTTTAAACAAAGAAATTTGATAAAGCGCGAGAACTTTTGAGATGATAAGCCTTGACACGGACGAGGTCTTTTCAAAGCTCATCTATGAAGACGTCGTTTTTCTAAATTTTTAAACGCTATAAAAAGAGATCTCAAAGAGCTTGAAAATGAGATCATATCGGCTTTTGATGGACTTTATAAAAGCTTAGAAGATGAGCTTTTCGTTTATAAATCTCGCTATGAGAGTTTTAATCCATTTGATGAGTTTGCCTCAAACTACGAGACAAAATCGATAAACACCTACGCTGGCAGGACCTATGAGAATTTCTTAAGAGAGTATGAAAATGCCAAATTTGAGGCGACGCAAAAGATTTCGCTCTTTTTTGAAAAGCTTGACGTAAAGGTTGCGTCAAACTACGAAAATGCGCTTAAACTTGCGGTTTATTTTCTAAAGCAAAAGATCGAAAACTCGCTAAATTCGCATCTGCAAATGGGCACGCCACTTTCTATATCCCAAGCGCAAAAGAGGTTTATGATCGCATGCTAAATGCCTTTAGCCTGTATGAATTTGACGATCTTATGTGCTCAAACAACTCTTTTTAAATAAAAACTTTGCTTGATATAAAGACCGAATTTAATGAAATTTACGCCCAAAAATAGCGATGCTTGAACGCCTAAAAAGCAAAACCAAATGAGCAATTTCTAAAGCTAGAAAAACTTCAAAAAGAGTTCGGTGATATTAAAGTGAATGTGACTTCAAACTGCGTGCGTGCAAGTGTCTTGCAGATTTTAAATTTCGCTAGCTTATTTAAAAATTATTTTCCTCAAAAAGTCGGTGTCAATCTTGTAATTTCTCATATCTGGCCTATTTGAACGCCTCACTTTATACTTTATCATTAGCTCA
>BNJV01000411.1_pt1 | contig 32030 bp, 44 predicted proteins | sample 8540591 | NCBI WGS metagenome assembly BNJV01 (sample SAMD00202457, study PRJDB9452) | human saliva metagenome | host: Homo sapiens | reverse complement strand
TATAATTTACACCTTTTTATCAAGTTTGCAATATATTCTAGTGATAATCTATAAGTCTTCCCAGTTCCTGCACTTGCTTTCAAAAATAATTTTTATTTTGTTTTTTTCATTTATATTATTTATTTTTCATCATTTAATTCATCCTCCCTTCTGCATATATTTTTTTATAAGTTTGATAGGTGTAGTTTTGCACATCTTTTACATCACCAATATCATAATAATCAGTTTCATAATATTTTTTTACGACTTTGAGAATATCATCTTCATTCAGAAATTCTTCTTCTTCTTTTCTTTTTATCATCCATTATATCGCCATTCCATACATCCACTACAAATTTTTCTATTTCCTGACTATTTCTTTCAGAAAGCATAATAGAGTAGTAATCTAATTGTTTAAAAAGCATTGTCAACTTTTTTTCTTTCTTTTCTTCTCCTTTTTTTTATTTTTTTAGGACACCAGATTTATAGTCATACAAAATTTCTTTTTCTTTCAATTTTAAGTGCAAATCAATTACTCCATTTATAAAAAAATATTTTTCATAAAGTTTCTTTTTCTGATTTAAGTTTTATTTTTTTTCTTCCGAATAAATTTTTTTATTTCATCTTCATTTTCAATTCTTTTTCATCATTTTTTTCAATATTTTTTTCTACTGATTTTTACAATTTCTTTTAAATGAGATTTTTTTATAAAAATTCCAAATAATCTTCAGAAATTTTATATTTATATGAATTTAGAACATCTTTTTAAAAACATCCTTAATTTCCTTTTTTTAAAAATTTTTTTCATCTTCCTTACTTTTTTTATCAAAAGTTTCTTTTTCTCAATATTTTCCTTATTTTTTTAGAAACAATTTTTTTTCATAAATTAAATGAATAATAGTTCCAAACAATTTATCCTCTAATTTTTTTCTTCAATTTTTTTCAATCTCAGTTTCACCAATCATTTTATCTAAATAATACCCATACTCAAAGGTTTCCATCTTTTTCAAAATCATAATATCCAAGACTCAATTTTTTTGATTTAATTTTTATCTAAATTTTTTTCCAGCTTAGATGGAATAAATTTTTCCAATTTCTCGTGGTTTCCATGTTTTTTTCTATATTTTTCCAAAAAAATAGTTTTTTTATAAAAATCCAGTTCATCATTCTCATTTATTTTATTTTTTTTGTGCTTTTTATACTGTATTTTTAGTTTAATTTCCTCAATAACTCCAGCCGAATCTATATTTTCATCTTGATTTTTTTTACATAAGATAAATAAACATTTTTTTGCTCCTAGAATATTTTTGATAAAATTTAAAAAAATCTCAATTCGCTTTTCATCATCACTTATAGGAAGCCCTATTTTTGCACGTTGAATTTTTTTGTAAATAAATAATTGTTTACATTTACTTTTTGGAAATGTATCTTGAATATTGAGAAGTATAAGGTTTTTCCTTTTTGAGTCTCTGAAATTGCTGAAAATGAATTAATCGAATATTTTGCAATATTTTCACTATCCTGCTCGTCACTTTTTTTCAAGATTTAAACTAATCGCTTTTTTTATCTAAATATTTCAAAAAAATAGTTTTTAATAAACTTGCTGAAATTACATTTTTCACTAAAAAAACCACTCCATAAATTATCAAATGAAAAAAATCTTCCAGCACTACCATTTTCCGATAAAGCTTCAAAAATACTTATCTCGAATATTTTTATCCAGCTCACCGCTTCTATCAAAAAAATTTCCTCAAGATAGCTTCTATATTCTTTAAGCGTCTGATATTCAAAAAAATCCTTTCAATTTCATCAATTAAATTAATAATTCCTTCCAATATCAATATCTGTCCAATTTTTTTATAATATCTTTCATTTTGATTTTTCAAAAATTCTAAAAAAATTTCATTTTTAGAAATATATTTATATCCCTCTCTAGCAATTTCCACAAAAAAATTATAAGATTTTTTTAACTTAAAGATTTTTAAAAAAATCATTAGATTTAAAAAGCATCATACAAATCTTTCATTCTAATTTTTTTAAAAGATTGGTTACATTCTTTTTTTATTTTCCTTTTTCAAATTCATAGTTTTTCTAAATTTTCTGTTTTTCTCATTTTCTATTTTATAATTTTTTTCAGTTTCAATTCTAGATTCAAAAATCTTCATTTTCTACTTCATCACTTTCAGAATTTTTTTCCAATAACTTTTTACATTTTCCAAAAATATTACAGATTAGTTCCAATATTTTGTAAATCTTTGTTTTTTTGCATAGTAATTTCCAGATTAGAAGAAATTTTTTTCTTGTTTTTAAAAGCTGATAATCCTTTTTTTCCCATCTTCTCCGTTATTCTGCAAATCATAAATTTTTAAAAATTTGCTATATTTTTCAATTTTTTTCTTCATTTTCACTGTCATTCAGTTTTTTTATCATTCCCAAAAAGCTGTGAAAATTTATTTTTCATATTCAAAAAAATTTCAATATTTGTTTCAAATTTTTCCAAAGATTCACTTTTATTAGGAATTGAAAAAAACTGTCATTTATTTTTTTAATTTTTTTCTTCATTAAAAATCATTTTTACTAAGCTGCAGAATATTTTTTTACTGTAATTCCTCTGCTTTCAATATTTTTTTAATTATTTCTTTTTCAAAAGGTGTAATTTTAACTTTATTTATAAAAACAAATTTTTATTAAATTTTTTTAAAAAAACTATCCGAAATATTTTCTACATTTCTAAGCATATATGGCAAAAATTAGTCCTTTTTAGCTGTACAATTTTTTTAATTTCATTATCAATTTCAAGTAAAGTTTTTAAAAGTTTTAACCTGCCATTTCTCCAGCTCCACCTTTTTCCAAATCAATCTTATATTCCAGAAGTTCTGCAAATAAATTATAATAATTATAGGCAATATCAATAACATCATAATAATTCTTAATCTTCATTTTCTTTTTTTTAGCTTTTTGCGTCAATGCATTATAAAATAATACAACCTGTTTTTTTCTTCTTTTTATCACAATTTTGTCTGTAATAAAAAGATTTTCATAAAAAAATCATAACTGTTCATCATCTTAAAAATTCTGAAAAAAATCCCTAATTCTTGCTGCATTTTTCTCATCTTGCAAAAAGTTTCTTTTAATTTCAAAAAAATGAAGCTGAATTTTCAAATACAAAAAGTGTATTTTCATTTTTCCTAAATTCTTCAAATAATATTTCTTTTTAAATTAGATCCAATTCCTTTATAACTAATTTTTCATAGTATCTTTCTCCTTAAACTGAAGATTTTTTTATAAATTTTTTTACTATTATAACATTTTTTTCAAAAAAATTGTAAAAAAATATGCAAAAGTTGTTTCCAAATATTAATTTCAAAGTTTTAATTTTTGAGTCAAAAAAATCCATCCTTATCATCTCCTATCATTACTAAAAAGAAATCTAATAAAAATATTTAACCAGCATTCAACTTCTTCTTCTCCAACTAAATTACTTACAAAATCTAAGATATAATCACATAAATTCAGAACTATCAACTCCTATATTTATTTTTTTCATATCATCTTTTTAATTACAAAATTATTATAACACGTATTAAATACGTAGTCAATACTTTTAAAAAAATTTTTTTGTATGTTTTTTTATTTGAATAAGAAATAAAAAGAGCTTTATAGCTCTTTATTAAAATCAATATTTTTTTGTTAACAAACTTAGATGACGTTAATTTTTGGGAACTTATATATGTTTTGCTCCCTTCGTTTTTTTGGGGTAGTCTAAATCCGGAACAAAGAAAGTGAATTATGACTTCACAGGTTTTAGTCCCTTCATTTTTGGGGTGGTCTAAATCCCATCCAATATGGGATAATATGTTACTTTTTATTGTTTTTACTGATTTAGATTGCTCCTTTAACTTATTCTACCACATTTTTTTCTCATAATGCAAACTAATATTCTAAAATTTTTGTTTATTTTTCTTATAATTTTTTTCTCCGATAGTTATTTCGCCAGATAAGATTTTCATTTTTCTTAATCAAATCACTTCATATTTCTTATTTTTTTCAGAACTTTTTTTCTTCCATTTTATATTCAAACATAACTTTCACAAGTTTACACAATTCCTTTGAATTTCTATAGGTTTTTATCGGTTCTTTCTTTTTTTATCATTATCTTTTTAGTTTCAGTTTTTTTCAAATGTACAATTTCTTCTGATTTTTAAACTTTGAATTTCTATTTTCTTATCTGCTCCTATCTTAAATTTCACCACAAAAACCGTATTCCTTCAATATATCCACTACTGATTTCATAACTGCATTTTTTTAATTTTTCTATCATAAGAAAGTAATTTTCTTAAATTTTTCCAGCACTTCTAAAAGTGAAATTTCAGCATGCGGAATATAGTTAAAATGTGCAATATAATTTCGTATATACAAATCTTTTTTTTCTCTTGTTTTAATTTTTTTACTTTTTTTATCAGAATAGATGCTTCTTTTTTTCTACATTATCTTTGTATAATTCTTTATAAAAAAATTTATATTTTTTTCAACAATTTTGCCCGCTTTTTATATTTTTACATTTTTACTATTATCAAAATTAAATATTTCTTCTATATACTGATTTTCAGGAAATTCACCTTTCAATCTAAATCTTAAGTCCCTTTCCCAGATCGAAGTATATCCCACAAGTCTATGGAGTATTTTTTTAATAACAAGCCTTGCAACAAGTTTAATTCATTAAATTCCACTTTATTTTTTTCAAATGAGTATATTTTTGTATATTTCCAATTGCTTTTTCATATTCTTTATAATCTTCATCATTAAATTTTTTTCATCTTTTTTTAGGTCTTGCATATTTTTCTATGTAAATTTTTCTTTGCATTGTATAATTTTTTTCTATTTCATTTTTTTATTGCTGTATTCTTTCAATTCTTTTAAACTTATTTTTATACTTCGCTTTATCAGCTATTTTTTTCAAGTAAATTTAACATCCCATATTTTTTTATATTATAAAAAAAGCTCTATGCTTTATAATATTTTTCTCCATCAAAATATATTTTATTTGTGTCAAATTTCTTCAATTCTTTTCCTATCTTTTACTTTTATCTCCATTAAAAATCTAAAAAAACTTCCCAATTTCATCCGCTTCTAATTCAAAAATCTTCTGTTACTCTATTATTATCTAAGTTTAAAAGATTTATAAGTTCAAGTTGATCTGAAAAAAAGTTTCTTCTTTATTTGCACTCTGATATTTTTTTCAAGACTTCCTTTCAAATTAGTCAATTCTTTATGATTAAGTAATTTTAGAATTAGATAAAACATATTCAATCTTTCAGTGTATTTTTAATATCTTTCCTAATTTTATCTCTCTTACAAATTCATTTATTTCATGTGGAATTTCAATATTATTATTTTGTTTATATTTTTTTCAAGAATTTATCAAATTCTTGCTTTTTCTGCTAAAGAAATATTTGTTTCTTCATCGCTTCCAATATATATAAAGGCTTAATCTTCCGTTATTTGCCAAGTAAGTCATAAATCCTTTTTAAAAAAATATTTTTTTGTATAAAGTCAATATATGTATCTTTTTTTCCTCTTCATCCTGATTTCCAGCATTAATCATATAAAAGGCTTTTGTATATTTGCAAGATATTCTTTAGGAGTTTTTTTCTTGAATATCTTCAAATTTTTTTGTAGTTTATAAAATCCAGTTTTTAAATTTCTTTTTATCATTTTTTTATTTAATTTAATTACTTCTCTGCTTATTTTTAAAAGAAATTTCCATTTCTGCTCATAAAATAATCTAAAAAAATTTTTCCATAGTAAATATTTTTTTCAAAAGGTATATTTGAGCATCTGTAATTTCTTTAGTTTTTGATGTCATCTTTAGTTTTTGGAATTTTCCAGTAAATATCCAAACTATTTTTTTCAAATCATCTATTCTATCATATAATTTTTGTAAATGATGGGACAAATGGAATATTTTTTTATTGACAAATTCAAATCGTGTACTTCTTAAATAATCCAATATTCTATCTTTTTTTCCAAGTATCTAAATACATTCGCACTATTCAACTGCCTAAATATCTTCAATTTCAATTTTTTTCTCATTTATTTCATTTTGAAACATTTTTTAAAAATTTCAGAAGGAACTATATTTTTAAATGCAAATATATCTTTCCTTCTAATTCCAAATTAAAATGCACAATCCCATGTCTAATACTGCTAATAGCTTCATCAATATTTGCAAAAAAATCTTCTATCTCATTTTTTTATTATCCATATTAAAATCATAACTATAGAACATTTTTAAATTTTCTTTTTACTTCATTTTGCTTGTTTTTCATTGTATATTTTATCAACTTCTCCAGAAACATATTTTTTTCTTCGCCCTTATTATTTTTTTACAGTCTTTCCTCTCATTCTACCTGTAATATCATTCTCATTTTCAGTTTCAAGAATATTTCTCAATGAAAAAAATATGCAACCGAAGAAACTCAATTATATTTCGTAAAAAAATGCTTCATTTTTGTCTATTCCTAGCAATAAAAATCACTTGTTGCAATCTCTCCAACTTGTAAATAATAATTGTATTTCCCACAATTTCTTACATAAGTATCCAATTTATTTAGTAATTTATTTTTCAATTAATTTTTTTAAATTTTGATATTCAAATATTCTCTTAATTTTATCGTTACTTATGTTACTCAGTCTTTTTATACACATAATTTTTTTCAAAAAGCTGACTCATTTCAATTTCCACAAAATGACAAAAAAAGCATATTTTATATTTTTTTATCATTAAGTTCTTCTTTATCCAAATAATATTTATAAAAACACTTGTGATTTTTTTAATTCACTCATATCCGGAACTTTTTCAATTAATTCTTTTTATATTATTTACATTTTGTATTTCTTCGTAAATAATTTTAGCAAAAATTTTCTTTATCATTTTTTTCTTCCAATTATTTTTGTAATAGCATTCTCTTATTTTATATTTTTTTCATGTTTTTTTGAATTTTTCTATTAAAAAAATAACTTCTCAATATCTTCTTTTTTTATACAATTTATCAAATGCTTCCTGTACATTATTTATATAATCATTATGCTTTGCTGATTCTCTGTAATAATCATAAATAATATTTCTTTTGCTCTTCCCTCCAACTTTTTTTCAACATTATTTTCATTAATTTTCTGATAATTAGCCTTATTTTCTTTAAATGAATATTTTTAAAGAATTTATCTTATTCAATTTTGCCTCAACATCTTTTCTAAATATTTCTAATTCTTCAGAATTTATATCTTCATTTAACAATATTTTCTTTAAAAACTGAAAAAAACTATTTTTTTATTTTTTTAAATCATATTCTGAAATATCTTCTTCAGAATAATTTTTTTATCCTGTACTGCATTTTTTTCTCGTTCCTATTCTTTAAATACAGAACACTATCTTTTAGATGCAATACTTTATTTGAAAAAAACTTTTTTTAAATTTTCTCTTCTTATTCTATTTTTCTTCTTCACTTGCATTATCAGGATTTTTTTATATATATCCAGTCTTATACTCAAAAAGCTCTGACAATCTCTCACCAGTCCTATTTTTCTTCGCTCGTACTTTTTTTACTAATTTTCCCTCTTCAATATTTTTTTTATGCGAAATTCCATCAACTTTTGTAACTTTCATATAAAAAAACCTCCTAATATCTATATTTTTTTACTCAATACCTAATTCTTTTTTCAATGCTTTTTGTAAAATTTGTGAAAAATTCAGATTTTTTTCCTGTGCCAATATATCTAGCCAAACAGGAATTGTTAAAGTTTTCTTTTTAAGCGCATTTGTAACTTTTGCCACTTCATACACTGGATCAACAGATAAAAATATACAAATACTGATTTTCTTTCAGTTTCACATCCTCCACTTTTTGAAGGCTCAGGAAATTTTTTTCTTACATCCAAAAAAATCAGCCAAATGCAGACCCAATGTCTCTCTCAAATTGGAAACAGTCTCCTCCATGCTATTTCCAAATGTAGTATAATAATTTATCTCTCCATCTTCAAACTTATCAAAAATCAACAATACAACCATAATAAGTCCCATCTTCCTTAGTTACCACTGCTGGATAAAAATACATCCATTTTCATTATCTCCAATCTATAACACGTGTTAAATACGTGTTTAAAAAAATATTTATAAAATTTTTTTAGCATCTCTGCTAAAAACAAAAACAATTATTTCAAATTTTTCTATTCCTTAATCACTCATTGTTAGTGATTCTTTTTTTACTTGTACAATTTTTTTCATTTTTTTAAAAATTACATTTTTTTAATACTCCTTACCTAATTACAAATTTTTCCTTACTTTTTGGGGTGCTCTAAATCTAAAAAATAATATTTTTAGGAGGAAAATAAAGTTTTAGTCCCCTTCACTTTTGGGGTGCTCTAAATCTATATATATTATGTATATGAATTACCATATTGTTTTAGTCCCCTTCACTTTTTGGGGTGCTCTAAATCCCATCAAATTATGGGATAATAATTTTTGGTGAAAGCAAGAAGGGACTAGAATTTAATCCCAACTTGTCTTTCAATATTTTTTTTACTGTTCCGATAGGTATATCTTTTTGAGTATTGTACTGTTACAACACCTTTTACACCTGGAATTTTCCATTGATAATGACTACCTCTTATACGCACAACTTTTTCCGCCTAATTTTTCTAAATCTTTTTTTCGATTTTTTTCTATATGACATAAATATCATTCCCTTCTAAAAATAACGTTAATCATAACTTTTAATAGAAAGTATCTGAAAATTAGGAATAGTTGAAAAGTTTTACAAATAGTCATTTTCAACTTACAAATCTATTATAACACGTATACAGTACATTGTCAATAATTTTAAAAAAATTTTTTTAGAAAAAAATCACAGCCAATATTCTTAACTGTGATTCTAATATTTTTACAAAAAAATCAAAAAAACTTGCTTTTTTTAAAAATTTTTCAATTTAAAAATTTTTTTATCTTACGATTTGGAATAAAATTGCAACAACTAGAAATAATGTCGCAACTATTTCTGTAAATTTTTTTCAATTCCTTCTTTTTTTCTTCATCCAAGATATTAGCAGAACTTTTTGCTAAACCTTGGCTTCTGTCTGGCTGTAGTAAAATTACGCTTATCATGATGATTGATAAAATTACTAAAAGCTATAATTAATAAATTTTCTAACACTTTATTAGTTCCTCCTATAATCTAAAAAACAAGAGAATAGCTAATTATTTTTTTATTTTCAAAACAATTATTTAGCTGCTGCATCTCCAGCTTTTATTATTACAGCGAATTTTTCAGGAATTAAACTTGCTCCTCCTACTAATCCACCGTCAATGTCTGTTTGTGCAATTAAGTCAGCTGCATTTCCATCGTTCATTGAACCACCGTATTGAACTGTTACATTTTCTGCAACTTCTTTTCCGTATAAGTCAGTCAATAATCCTCTGATGAATGCATGAACTTCTTGAGCTTGATCTGGAGTGGCAGTTTTACCTGTTCCAATTGCCCATACTGGTTCATAAGCAAGTACAACATTTGCCATTTGTTCAGCTGTAACGTCTTTTAATCCACCAACAATTTGAGTTTTTACAACGTCGTTAGTTGTTCCAGCTTCTCTTTGTTCTAATTTTTCTCCAATACATAAAATTGGTTTTAAGTCGTGAGCTAATGCTGATTTTACTTTTTCATTGATAATTTCATCATTTTCATGGTAATATTCTCTTCTTTCAGAATGTCCTAAAATTACATATTCCACACCTAAATCTTTTAACATTAATGGTGAAACTTCTCCAGTATATGCTCCACTTTCTTTAGCGTTCATATTTTCAGCGGCAATTTTAATGTTGCTTCCTGCAGTTTCTCTAGTTGCTGTTTCCAATGCAGTAAAAGGTGCTCCAATTATAATTCCTGCATTTTTTTAACGTCTGCTACTAAAGGTTTCAATTCATTAAAGAATTTTTCTTTGCTTCTTTCGCAGTTTTGTTCATTTTCAGTTTCCAGCTACTATTACTTTTTCTCATAGTTTTTTTCCTCCATTATTTATTTAATACATTTTCTTTTATTTTTACCATATATTACCTTTTTTTATCAATGCTGATACATCGAATTTTTTTCTTGAATATTTTATACTATTTCCCATTTAAATAGCAGGCTTACAAGAATCCAAAAAAACTCTTAATAGCAAATAATATAAAATATAACTTCTATCTTTAAACAGAGTTTAAATTAATTTATATAATCCAAAAAAATCAAAGTCTTCACTTATTTGATCATATTTTTTTATCTTTTTCCAAGAATATCTGCAAATTCCTTAAAAATCTTCGCCAGTTTTTTTCTCAAATACTCCTCATTTCCTATAACTTCTTCTATTTTTTTCAGAAATTCCATCCCACGATTTGTAAATGTCAGGTATTATTTTCAGACCTTCTTCAGTTATTTTTCGTAATTGAATTTTTTTCCAGACTTTTCCCTTTTTCACATATCCTTTGGAAATTAATTTATCCACAAAGCGTGTAACTGTCGATGGAGCTATTGCCAATGTTTCAGATATTTGATTTACTGTAAGCCCATTTTCTTCTTCCTTCAATATAATCATCAAAAAAATCCGTGCGTTGGATAAATATCTATCTTTTCAAATGATTCTTCCGCTATTTTATTAACTATTCTAAACATTTTTGAAATTGAAAAAAATAAATACATTTTTGAATTTCCATTTTTCCTTTATTATCCATAAATTTTCACTCCCTTTTTCTCATTTTCTATTTTTTTATTTAATTTATTATCTACAGTATATTTTTTTCCCAAAAAAACAGGAAAGTTAATTTAATAATGATATATGCAGGGAATTGCAATAAATGCTCCTCCAATTCCAAATAAAGCCCCTCAATAAGAACTACCAGAAGCGTCGTAATTGGATGCATTTCTACAGATTTTTCCAGTAAGCCATGGTTTTACAATATTTGCTTCTATTGTTTTGTACAATCGTAATTAGCACTACAATAAAAAAATCACTAATTTAAATGATTTTGTAAAAAGCATAAAAGTATAGCCGGAATCAGTCCAATAAACGGACCAATAAACGGGAATCACATTCCCAAAACCTATAATTACTGAAAAAAAGCATACTGTAATCCATTTTCAAAAAAATAAAATATTATAAATGATACAACTCCAACTATCATACTGTCAAGTGCTGTTACAAGAATATATTTCCCAATTGTTTCATCCATATTTTTTTATAAGAACAATCAAGTCTTCTCTATCCATATTCTGCAATGCTCTCTTAACTCCATTTTCCATATTATCATAACTGAAAAATAAGCATTATTGTAAAAAAATAGGGTCATAAACAGCAGGCTGAATGTGCGCTTATCAGCGAAAAAAACTTGAACTTAATACTTTTATGACATTAGATACAATTATATCCTTAGAACTCATCAGAGAACTTTTTAAGGTCGATATTATTACTTTTAAGAAATCCAAAAAAATTATTTTTGAAGCTTTTTCCTGATTTTTTTAGCAAAAAAATCAATAAGACTCGATACCTGCTTTGTAAATATCGGCACAATTGTCAAAACAATGTAAAGAAAAAAATCACAAAAAAATATAGTCAGTACAAGTAAAATTGCAAATGTACGATTTAATTTAATTCTTTTTTTCTTCTTACTCTGTGAAATCTCATTAAACAACTCTATTTTTCTTTTTTTCTGAATCGCTTATATTCATCTTTTTCCAATTTTTTTCCAGCTCATTAAGTTTATCATTTTTTTAAAAAAATGTCATTTTTGTTTTTTTCACTTATCATATCAATAAAAAGGCATAAGACAGTATACGATTATAAACGATAAAATAAATGGAAAAAAATTGTACTTGTAACAAGTTTTATTTGTTTTTGCGAAATTATCGTAAACTCTAAAAAAATAACAAAAAGTGCTAAAAAGTGCCAATACCGTTACAATTAAAAATATTTCTTAATTTTTAACAGCTTTTTCCTCATTGTAAAAATTTCATTCACTTTTTCCTTTCTATAATACCAGTTTCTAAAATATAGAAAAATTTTTTTATTAAACAGTAATTCTAAATTTATAAACTTATCCAAAAAGACTTTTTCACTTTTTTTATTAAATACAACATCAATTGGACATCCTTCAAATCCAAAAATATTCCCTCAATTTATTTTTCAATATATCTTTGGTATGAAAAAGTGTATCAATTCTGGATTATTTGCAAAGAATACAAATTTTGGCGGTGCTTGGCTTACTTGCGTTGCATAATTTATTTTTTTACTGCTCGCCCTTTTTCTCGTAGGAACTGGATTTTTGCGCTATTATTTCTGACAAAAATCTGATTCAAAAAGACCAGTAGTTATCTTTTTTTATGATATTCCTCATTAATAAACCTAGCCTGCTCCAAAATATTCAAAGTTCTTTTTCCAGTCAATGCCGAAATTGTAACAATCGGCGCATAATCCAAGAACGCAAGATCAGCCTTCACAAGCTCAGTAAATTCCTTTACGCTATTATTATCCTTTTCAATTAAATCCCATTTATTTATGGCAATAATAATCGGCTTTCTCTCCTCATAAATCATTCCAGCGATTCTCTTATCCTGATCTGTCAAAAGTTCTGTCGCATCCAGCATAAGCACACATACATCCGCCCTTTTTATAGATTTCATTGCACGTAATACACTATAATATTCAATATCATCTTCCACTTTTGACTTTCTACGAATCCCTGCCGTATCAATTAAAGTATAAGTTTCTCCATCATATTTCAAGCTGGAATCAATCGTATCTCTAGTTGTTCCTGCAATATCACTTACAATAGAACGCTCTTCATTCAAAAGTTTATTTACAAGCGAAGATTTCCCGGCATTCGGTCTTCCCAAAATGGCAATACTAAGTCCATCTTCAGTTTGCTTTATCTTTTTATCCTCAAATTTTTCAATTACAGCATCCAGCAAATCTCCCAAGTTTGTCTTATGCTCACCAGAAATTCAATAACTTCCTCAAATCCCAGTCCATAAAAATTCAAAAAAATATTTTTCCTGATCACGCATATAATTATCAATTTTATTTACAGCTACAACAACTTTTTTATCCTGCTTTCTAAGTACAGTTGCCACATCTTCATCAAGTCCTGTAATACCAGCCTTCCCATCAACTAAAAATATAATTACATCCGCTTCATCAATTGCAACTTGTGCCTGCTTTGCTAATTTTCCCCATCATAAAATCCTCAGTTCGTGGCTCAAGCCCACCAGTATCCACCAGTATAAATTCTTTCCCGCTCCACTCCATCTCACGATACAGCCTATCTCTAGTAACCCCAGGCTCATCCTTCACAATTGACAGCCTGTCCCCCACTAATTTATTAAATAACGTTGATTTCCCCACATTGGGCCTACCAACAATTGCTACCGTATGTTTCATTTTTTTCCCTCCATTTTTTTTATTTTTTTATAATTTTATAATAAAAAAATATATTATTTAAACAAAAAAATCGCATTAAATCAGTTCAATTTCAAACAAATTCATTTATATTTCAAATTAAATTTGAATATACAATATATTTTTATCATATTTTTTTACATTTTTTTATTAGTCTTTTTATAATATTACAAAAAAATATCTATAAAAATAAATAGGAATTGCTAAAATTAACTAAAGAAGTGGAAAAAGATATTGAAAAAAAGTCTTTAGAAAAAGAATAAATAAAACATTGATTATAATACTAAATCCCATTTAAAAAAACAGAAATTATATTTTTATATTACTGGCAAAAAGGCTTGCCCTCTTATAAAAAAATTCATAATTAATCCGTTATTTAAATGGGAAATAGTATAAAAGTATTATTTAATTAAAATCCAAAAATAATTTCTAAAAAAATTACATATTTTTTTCAAAAACTAATTCTACGATATTTTTCAGCTCTTAATCCATAATTTGTAAGCATAGTTTCTCCATCTGCACTTTGTCCAAAAATATCTTGTATTCCATGTTTTATCACTTTTGTGGGATGAACTTCAGATAAATATTCTGAAACTGCGCTTCCCAATCCTCCAATTACCGAATGTTCTTCACTTGTTACAATAAATTTACATTCTTTCGCGACTTTTTAAAAACAGTTTCTGTATCTAGCGGCTTTATTGTTGAAACATTGATTACTCTTGCTTTTTATTCCTTTTTTTCTTCCAATAGTTTTTTTCAGCTTTTTAAAAGCCTCTGAAACCATAAGTCCTGTAGCTAATATTGCTACATCATCACCTTGTGTCAAAGTTACGGCTTTTCCTATTTCAAATGTATAATCTTCATCGAATAATACTGGAATATTCAATCTTCCAAGTCTTACATAGACAGGCCCTTCATATTCAGCCGCTGCAAAAATCATTTTTTCTGTTTCAACCGCATCTGCTGGCGATAATACAACCATTCCTGGAATTGCACGCATTAAAGCCACATCTTCAACTGATTGGTGCGAACCTCCATCTTCTCCTAACGAAACTCCTGCATGAGTTGGACAGATTTTCACATTTAATTGAGTATATGCTACCGAATTTCTAATTTGATCAAAAGCACGTCCTCTTTCGCAAAATGTGCAAAAAGTCGAAGCAAATGCTATTTTTACCAGTTGTTGCAATTCCTCTGCGGTTGCAATCATGTCAGCTTCTGCAATTCCAATGTTTATATGTCTTTCTGGAAATTCCTTTTGGAAATACGCAGTCATTGTCGATTTTGACAAATCAGCTTCCAGAACCACTACATCTTTATTTATTTTCCCCAATTTAACCAATGTTTCCCCGTAAGCTACTCTAGTTGATTTTTTTCCATTCTCATATTCTCCTATTTTTATTTTTGGTCATTTTTAAAGTTTATAAAATCCAATTAATGCAGTACTTTAAATATTCATATTCTTTATTGCAAACCTTAAATTTTTTTCCTTCAGCACCAGTCTTTCAGCTTAATTCTTCCATCGCTTTTTTTATATTCTTCCTCATTTGGAGCGACTCCGTGAAATCCTGCATTATTTTTCCATAAATGAAACGCCTTTACCTTTTTACAGTATTTTGCAACGATAACTGTCGGCTGACCTTTAACTGTTCTCGCTGTATCAAGGGCATTTATGATTTCTTCATAATTATGTCCGTCAATTTCAATTACATTCCAGTTAAATGCCTTAAATTTTTTTCTCCGACTGGAGCAACATCCATTACATCTGAAACTTTTCCATCAATTTGCAAATTATTATAATCAACTATCGCAACTAAATTATCAAGTTTATAATGCGCGACCGTCATTACAGCTTCCCAAACTTGTCCTTCCTGCAATTCTCCATCTCCCAAAAATCGCATAAACTCTATAGTCATTTTTTTATAAATTTTTTTGCACTCAAAGCCATTCCATTTGCAGCAGAAAGCCCTTGCCCAAGTGAACCAGTTGACATTTCAACTCCAGCCAATTTTTTTCATATCAGGATGTCCTTGAAGCGGAGAATGCCATTTTTCTCAATGTTGGAATAAGATCTCTTCCTTCTTTTTCCTAAAAAAATCCCTTTTCAATTAAAAGTCGCATAAAAGTGCAGGAGCTGCATGCCCTTTACTAAGCACAAGCCTGTCACGGTTTTTCCATTTCTGGATTTTTCTGGGTCAACATTCATTTCCTTCCAGTAAAAGCACAGCCAAAAATATCGGCAATTGAAAGCGAACCACCTGGATGCCCTGACTTTTGCCCCATAAATCATTTTCAATAATGTCTTTTCTCAATGTTTTTTTGACTTTTTTTGCAAATCTTCAATTTTCATAAAAACCTCCGTTATCATATTTATATTGATTATTAATTTTTTTGATTTTTATTATTAAAACAACCATAAACTCGATTTTTTTAAAAGAACTTCTACTATCGTAATTTTTCAATATTTCTTATTCTAATCTTCCTTTTTTTCAAATTATAAAAAAACAAAGAAACACCAAACAATGACAATGCCACAACAAGCGTTACCTTAACTCCCAGTTCAGTTGCACCCTTTACACCATTTTGAACATTTTGATTTCCAGCAACTAGCAAAGTTGACTGAACAACCTGCTGAACTAGAAATGCCAATTTTAAAAACATTCCCTGTATTCCAAACATAAATCCTTCCAGACTAATTTTTTTAATTTCAGACAATTTTGCCGAAATTTCACTAAGCATTGCCTGCGGAAAAAAATAAATGCTGCACCACTTAATCCTGCTCCACAAATTACAAAAAAACACATAAGCAAAAAAATCGAATTATTTTTTTATTAACAAACAGCACCCAAAAAGTTCCAGCTATTAAAAGCAGCATATCCACAATCAATATTTTCTTATATGAATATTTTTTCCCAAACTTATTCGTAATCGGAAAAAACAGCCCAGCCATCCCAAACAGCACAACCGATATTACAGTCAAATACTTAATGTCCTTTTGCATTACAGTGCTCAAATAATATGTTAAATCCCCACGAAGTATGTTAAATCCACAAAAGAAAAAAAGAAATATCCTAAAAAGTACAAAATAATTTCCTTATCCTTCAAATTTGAAATTGATTTCATAAACCCTAGCGATTCAGTCTTAGGACGATTTTGTGTAAGCTGTTTCTCCTTTAGAAAAAATACGCACGCATAAATCCCCAAAACTGACAATATCGTAATCAAAATTACTGTTTTACGTATTCCAACTTCTGTATTCAGCACTCCATTTACCATACCTAATTTTGAAATCAAAATACCTGGCAATACCATCGCAATTCCAGTAAATATAAGCCTGAAAGTCGATTGCATTGTGGAAAGATTAAGCCTCTCCTCCTTATTTGAAGCCAAGTCAGGAATTAAAGCGTTATACGGGGCTGCAACTAGAGTATAAGCTGTAAAATACAGCCCTCCAACGATTGACAAATAAATAAGTGTCGCCAGCTGTGAACTTTTAACTGGATAAAAATACATAATCGTAAGAATCCCAAGCGGCAATCCTCCAATTAGCATAAATATTGACCTTTTTTTCCAAAACGAGATTTGGAATTATCTGATAAAAATCCTACTACAGGATCTGAGATTGCATCAATAATCCTCGCAAAAATAAAGGCCAAAACCAAATATTGCGGCTTTAACAACGGAACTAGGTTTTTTTCCGTTTCAGGCGGTAAATAATAATACGACAGCCATTGATTATAGATCTGGTCAATCATAAAATATGAAACACCAAGCCCGTAAATTATATAACTTTTCTTCGTTAATCTTGAATTCATTAATTTTTTTACCTTTCTACTTTTTAATTTATATTAATTTACCAAAAAAATTCCTTTACTGCCTTGGCATATTCATCTTTACACTCAGGATCTGCATAAATTCTTGTGTGCGAACCTTTTTCAAAAAAACTTTTTAGCTTGATATTTTCATTCTGTGCAAGCTCGTTATACTCTTCCATAAGCATTCCATAAGTTGTAGCCTTGTCATTTTTTTAGACTGAATAATTAAAGTCGGTATTCTTTTTAGCAAATACGACAGCTTCAATTTATCAAGATGGCTTCCAACTCTAAAATTAAAGATTCTCACAATAACACTTACAATAAATTTTGGAACACGACGTTTTTTGGCATCTTCCTTGATTCTCTTTCTTATATTTGAAATTGAACTGTCCAATATTAATTTCTCAATAACTATCCCTTTTTTTCTGAGTACCTTTACATACATTTTAGAAGCAATGGCAGATCCCATTCCCCCTTGTGAAAACCCATACAACGTAAAATTATTCTTTCCAAATCTTTCTTTTAACATTTCCATCGTATGAAAAATATCCTGCCCAAAGCAATATCCCATCTTAGTTCTAGCCACATCAGACTTCCCGGAATTTCTCAAATCTGGAATAAAAAAATTATACTCCTTATCAAGCCCAATGTCCTTAAACATACCCAAATACTGCAATGCCGCCAGTCTATTCACACCACGTCCATGAGAAATAATCATAGTCTTCGTAGCATCCTTATTTTCAATAAGCCATCCATAAAGCTGAATTTTCCCCGATTTATACTCAATTTCCTTAAAATTGTAACCATAATCATAAGGATTTGCCTTATTATTCTCAATATTATACTTCTGTCTTAACTTTTTACTATTATACACCTCTTCAAATGTAATTCTCGGATACTTCTCAATTTGATTAATAAAAATACCTTATTGACAAATACGCAATCACAAAGAAAAAAATATCATAAACAGCACATTAACTGCTATTAACAACTCCGTTCCCATAATTCACTCCCATTCTGCTTTAATTTTTAGACATTTATAAAAGTTTATAAAATCTCATCAAACAATATTTTTTTCACTTTTTTTATTAATTTTTTTAACAGGGAATCTTGACCCCTTACTGTTATAAATATTACTGTTACTTAATTTTTTTAAAGATTTCACTTTTTACAATTGACTATATTTTAATTTTTAATTATTTAAATAAACAATTGGATTCAATTTTTCTTTTTTTCTCCAAAAAAATAATTCTTTTTAACAGAAATCCATTTTTTTCAATTTTTTTATTTTTTTAAAAAAATTTTTCTTGAATTTTTAAAAATTTTTTTATAATTTCTTTTTCTTCCTATATTTTTTTTATTTTTCTGAATTTTTTTAAATTTTTTTGAATTTTTCCATATTTCCATTATTTTTTCAAAAAGTTTCCAAATTTTTTTCAATATCCTTCCAATTTACAAAAAAATATTTTTTTTCTCAAAACCATTTTTTTCCCCTCGATATCTTCAAAATTATTATTTTCTCGAATTTTTTTCAAATATTCCTGTCCCTTTTTTTATCAAATCCCAAAAATTCTGACATAATTTATCTCAAAATCCATCATTTCAGCCTTTATATTTAGCAAAAATATTTAAAATAATCCGCTCCACACGCCTGTTTGATAAGTTTCTTGACTTCGTATTTTTCCAAAAAAATTCCCTATAATTTTTTTGAAATTTCCGCTCCCTTATATATTCTAGCATAAATTTCACAATTAATGTCATAAATTTCCATTATTTTTTTCTTTTTTTCAGTCAAAAATCTTATATTTTTACGATTTTTAAAGATTTCTTCCTTTAGTTTTTTTGAAAAATTAATTCCATTTTTTTATTTTAAATTCTAAATTTTTCAAGAATTATTTCAAAAAGATTTTTTTCTGGCACAAATTTCTGAATTTTTCCAGCTTTTTCCAAAAATAAGTTTTTTTCGATTTTTAAATTTTTTTATCGCCACAAAAATTCTTCCAAAATTTTTTTCCAGTTCATTCCGTAAAAAAACGAAGCACTGGCAAACTCCTCCCTCTTTTTTTCAACTTTTTTTCTTCATTATATTCTGAAATTTCCCTTTTTACAATAAACGGCTTTATTCCAAGATTACTTTTCTCAATCTCACGCATATATTCCAAAGCCAAAATATTATTCGACTTCACAATTCCATCCAACTCATATTCCTTCAATGCTAATCTTTGAGAAGTGCTGTAACTATTGCCTTTTTTCATATATCCCATAAGTTTGTCCTTGTAATCCTGCCTTTTCTGCAAATCAAGCACCTTTTGCAAAACCTCAATATTTTCCTCCTCTGCTCCAAAAACCTGAATATCCATTCCCAAATAATCCAAAATTCGTGTTGCCATCTTTGAAAAAATCTCAGCATTTTGAATCGAATAGTAAAGTGGAAGTTCTGCAACTAAATTAACACCACACTCTAAATTAACCTGCGTTTTTTCCCATTTATCCAAAAACGAAATTTCTCCCCGCTGAACAAAATCCCCACTTCCTACAACAGCAATAAAGACATCTTTACCAAATATTTCCCTAATTTTTCCTGATTTGATACAAATGACCGTTGTGAAATGGATTATATTCAGCAACAATTCCTATTTTTTTAACAATTTTTTTCTCCTAAAAAAACTTTTCTTATTGTTACACATATTATATCATATATCCAGCTAATTTTTTTATAAGTTTTTTTAATTTCTTTAAAAAAATTTCTTATTTAAATCACAAAAGCAAGACAAAACAAACTCATTTAAATTTTTTTTACTGATAACACTGCTTGTCACCGAAATTTCAGGCGACTAAACAGGAGCAAAAACAAATAATCTTGCAATGAAAAAAATTTTTATTCAAGATAATGCTCTTTTTAACGTTTAAAACTGTTCATAATAAGACTATATAGGGTCATCGTGAATGCCATATAACGTAGGATAATGATTATTTTTACAAAATTTAGAATAATAAAAAAATTAGTACTTATTAACTCTCATAAGAAAAAAATTATCTCAAAAATACTGTATTATTTGGTTTCATGATAGATATGTAAAAAAATACGCCACCCTTGTGATGACGTATTTAAAAAGGAGTTTTGAAGAAAAAAACTACTTTTTTTAACGAAAAAGCCAATGTTTATAGGGGTTAAAATTCAAAAGGTAACCAACGGGTAACCAACGGAAAAAAAGTAAAAAAATAAATCCGCTATTTATGGGGGTTGCGAGTATCAAAAAAATATCACTACATTGCAACTCTAAAAAGAAAAATCTAACTAATAAAAAAATAAAGATTATCCAAAAACGGATAGTCTTTTTTTATTTGATAAGCGATTCAAAAACTTAAAGAAAAATATGGTATAATAATATTACCAATCCAAAGCATAGTAGTGATATTTGTTAGCACTACTCCAAATAAATATTTAAAATGCAACCAGTTAGAACCAAAAATGCAACCAGTTCTAGCGGTTGCAAAATATTAACAAATATAATAAAATACAATGGTTATAGATGACAACCAAAAATAAAATAAATGGCAAAATTTGGCAATAAATGCACCAATTAAATAGAATTTGCACCAAAAAGAAAAACTGGTGCAAACAGTAAGCAAAAAGCAGGATTGATAAGCATTGGAAGTGGTAACCAAAAATAAAATCTAATGGAAAAACGTGGAAAAAAATGAGACTTTTTGAGACAAATTGCACCAAAAACGAACGAACGTTAGAACGTTAAAAAGTATTTTAAAGGCAATGAATATAATAGTTAGAGAATAGTACAAACGATAATTGGCGATGACACAAAAATGACATAGCGAACGTTAAAAAAAGCGAACGAACGAAAGAATAAAATTAAATACTAGAATAATAATGGGCCTGCTATGAAAAATGGGCTTTTTTTATTGATTAAAAAGTTAAAATAAACATTTTTGTAATATTTATAATCCATATTGTTTAAAAAGATTAAATTTTTTTGTTGCACTTTTTAAAAATAAAAAAAGGTAAAAATAAATTATATCAAAATTAGGAGGGAGATTATGAACAGTAATTTAAAAAGCCTTTATTGAGGGAATAGCGGACATAGTTTATCAGCCTGAAATATCGTTGAAAAAGAAATTCTAATTTTGAAAAAAAGATGATTATAAAAGCATTAAAAATCGGATTGGGAAAAAAAGTTGGAAATGATATAAGAAGTGCAATGAAAGAATATAGCAAGTGTCAAAAAGTAGGTAAATAGAATGGTGAAAAGAAATAAAAAGCAAATAGCAAAAGCCCCTAAAAATCACAAAACAGAAACACAGATCCAAAGTGTCTCTATACGTTCAGCACCAATACCAACTTATCAGGAATTACAAGGGTATGAAAATATTGAAAAGGGGTTAGCCAGCAGGATTGTGGCAATGGCAGAACGGCAACAGAAAAACAGGCAAAAGATAGAAATGCAGGAATCGCAAACGTTTCAAAGAAATCAAGAAAAACTTGTAAATGGTGCAATAGTTTCAAAAATCCTAGGGCAGATAATTGGCGGTATTGCAGTTTTATCGGCTATAATTGGCGGTATATATCTTTTAAGCATAGGCAAAAGCCTTGAGGGTTATACCTCTATGATTGGGGCTATTGGAATGTTAGCCGTTTCATTAGGGTTAAGAAATAAAGACAAAGGCAATAAAGAAAAAGAATAACGGGCCTATTAACTTAAATCGTAGTTATTGAATTAACTGCGATTTTTTTATAAAAAAATAAAAATCCTAAAAAGGTACTTCCAGAAAAACTTTTTACAAGGCGAGTGGGTTCGAAGCCCCATTAAAAAAATATGTTTACTAATTTTTTTAAAGTTTCACTTCCGCTTCTGTTTTGAAATAAAAATACTTCAATGTATTATATTCAAATGGCTAGGACATATTAAGACTTTTATATAAAAAGCGGAAATAACTAATCATTTTAAAAGCGATTTAAGAACATTGAATACCCTAGACATAGTTTAATACCAAAAAATCATATTTTTCAAACGTGAGCAAAGTCCTAGACACCGTAGAATTGATTTTATAAATAAATTTACAAAACATTTTTTTAACACTTCAGGAAAAATTTTCAATTATACACATCATATTTTAGATATAAGCACTTTGATAGTCCAAGCCATAGTTTTATACCAAAAAAAGTAAATTATCGAACGTGGTGGGCTTGCTAGACACCATAGAATTGATTTTAAGAATAAACATTGAAAAAAAGAAATTATAAAAAAATTGGCATGAAAACTTTTTGTATCAGATCCAATATAAAAAAACTGGTATATGAAATTTATATATTAGGTGCGGAAAAATATCCGTATCAGGTATTAGACAGGACAACTCAAATTTGTATAACGGGACTGCTGAAAAATTAGCCGTCCTGAAAAAACAGTTGGGCGGGAACATTCTCCATAAAGATGAACCCCTATTACTGAAATTTAAGTAATAGCTATTAGTCAAAAAAAACTAAAATGAGCCTATTAAAAAAAAGCCTATAAAAACCCGAATATCTGAAAAATATCACTAATTAGTGATAATTTATAAAGCGATTTAAGAACATTGAATACCCTAGACATAGTTTTATACCAAAAATCAGATTATCAAACGTGAGCGAAGTCCTAGACCCAATAGAGAACGTTTTAAGAATAAATTGAGAAGTTAAAAAAATGAGAACCAGTATATTTTTTTACTAAAAAAATACTAATTTTTAACTTGCTGGAAACACTAAACTTGAATTAGGGTATAAAAAAATAAAAAGCCCTAAGTTAGATTTAGGGAGTATGGATATAAAAACCTAACACTATTAATTTTTGAATAACATTAAAAAAATGTTTTATTTTTTTTAATATTCAGCCCCCTATTCAGGTTTTTAAGGGATAAAGGCCCTTGTAAATTTAAGTATTGCTAAGTTTACAATGCTATTAAAAGCCACATAGATAAGCCACACGTATGATAAATGAGTTAAGCAGGGAAAATATTAAAGAATTGAATGGAAAGCCTGTATGGGCTTGTATTTGGCTTATATAAGGGGATATGATTGGTTTCCTAATTTTGAGAAACCAAAAATTGATTTATGACACGTGCCACGGTACGAAAAAAATTTTTCGTATCAGGGTTATCACTTATTTATGCTGAAAAAAGTTATAAGGGAAATGTTGGTATAAAATTATTTTCGCCACTTCTGGCGAAATCAAATTGGCAAAATATATTGCTTACTAAATTTTCCCCACAAGTGGAGAAATAAAAACAACCAAAGGGGAATTATATTATCCCTATTGGCTGTAATCAATGATTATTTGCGACCTATATTTAACATATGATCGTAAAAAAACAATAAAAAAAGGGATATATCTCTATACCCCCGAAAGAACTTGCAATACAATAGTGTTGAATTAATTATATAACATATTTTTTTATAAAAAAATCAAAAAAATTTTATACACCAACAAAGGCAATGAGTTTTTTTCCCCATTTGTAGGGAATTTTTCTTCGCCAGTTGTGGCGAATTTAATTAAGGCCCAGTGAAATGGGTGAACGATCCGTTCAGTCATTTTGAGATGGCAGAAGTTTTGCCAACTAAATTAATCAGTGTCTTTAATTTCAATATCTAAAAATTTTTTTAAGTATTTTTAAAAAAATTATCCGATACATCTTTTTTTAGTAACATTAATATATTTTCAAAAAAAGCATAGAATCCATTTTATAAGTTGATTTTTTTCTTTTTTTATTATAAATTTTCGTGTTTTTTTCGATAACTTGTATATCAAAAATCTAAACATTTCAATAAATCTATTAAAAATTTTTATCACTTGTTTTAAAAATCGTCAAAGTTTTTTTTGTTAGGCTTTTCAAGTAATTGATTATCTTTTTTTAAAAAATTTTTTTGTTGTCGCTAGAAAGTTTTTTTAAAAAGTTCAAGCGTATTTTTTTAATTTTTTTCCACTTCGTCGCCAGCTATTAGTAAATCTTCAAAAAAATTTGTTCCATTATCTTTTTTTCGTACTGCGAATTTATTCCATTATAATTATTTATCATTAAATTTTTCGAGTTGATATAATTCTTGATAAATAGCATTTTCTTTTTCTAAGCGTTTTTTTTATAAAAAAATTCTACTTCTTCTATTTCGTCAAGATTATCAAAAATTAATTTTAAGTATTTTTTTTAATTCTAGTTCAAAAATGTTTTTTTCTATTTTTTTCAATATTCTTTTTAGTTGGGTTAAATTCAGAACGTAAATATTTTTCTAACTGTTGGCGACGGGACATCACTTTTTTTACAGCAAAAATCAACTTGTGTTAAATTATGAATTTCCATTAATGCCTTAATTATCCTTGCTATATTATTCATTTTTTTCTACTCCAATCCAATAATTTTTATACAAAAAGTAACCTATGTATTACATAAGTAATATATCATAATTTTTTTAAAAAAATCAAAATTTTATTTGACTTTTATAAAAACTATATGATATAAATAACCTATAACATTACCGATATAAGTGATAGGTAATAAATTATAGGAGGAATAGCTGATGAAATTAAACAAATTGAAAGCAAAAATTAAGGGAGTATGATTTTTAATTATAGGGATTTTTCTAAAAAAATAAAATTAAATGTATCTAGTTTTAGCAATAAAATTAATGGGAAAAATAGCATTTAATTCAAAGGAAATAGCCAAAAATAAAAAAATCTTAAACCTAACCAATGATGAAGTAGTAGAAATCTTTATAAACGAATAAGGAGGCAAGGGAAATGATACAAAAGAACATCTTAAAATCAAAAATTATCATTGAAAGAAAAAAACACAAAAAGGATTTAGCCAAAGCATTGGGATTATCCAAGGTTAGTGTAAGTAAAAAAAGGTAAATGGGCTATTAAGATTTAGTTTACCTGAAGTGAAAAAAAGGTTAAAGATTATTTGGATCTAACTAATGATGAAGTTGTTGAAATATTTATAAATGGATAGGAGCGGTGAGAAATGAAAAAAATGAAATAAAAAAAACAATGGTAAATGGCGAAAAAAATGATTATAAACGGAGTTGAAATAGAGGAAAAAAATATTGGAAAAAAATCAGAAAAATTGTAACAACTTGGGATATTGGGAAAAATCCATAAAAGAGAGCCTAAAGAAATAAATAGGCTTTTTCAGAAGCAACAAAGATAAATTTATTGAAAATACAGATTATTTTACTATTGACAGGAATACTTTTTTTCTGAGTGCAATTTTAACACTCAGGATTTTATACCAAATAATACAAAAGAAATATACTTATTTACTCAAATAGGATATTTGGCATTAAACAAACTTCTAAAAGATGAGTACAGTTGGAATATACAAAGGGAAATGATTTTAATATATTTTGCAATAAAAACAGGAAAAACGACATTGCAGCCTAAACAACTAACTAAAATAGAAGTCTTAAAAATGGCACTTGAAACAGAACTTGAAAACGAAAGATTGAGAAATGAAAACAAGGCCCAATGTGAAATAATAAAGGGGCTAAACGGAGAACTAGAGCCGTATCAGTTAGAGGACATTATAAACAGAATTATAAGGGCAACTGGTGGAAACTATGGGGCTAAATACAATGAAGTTTATAGAGTGTTTAAAGAACGTTACCACATTGACTTAAAGACTAGAATGACTAATTACAACAAGACAGTAAGGGCAAAGGATAGATTTAAAAGCGTGCTTAAATATGCACTAGCCAATAACTACGGTAAAGACTTATTGAACGTAGTAACAACGTTATTTCCTGAAAGTGTAAGAATTGTGATGGACGGAATCAATCAAAATACAGGGCTAGGAAAAGATGAACCATTGTTATTGGATTGATCCGAAAATGGAAAGTTACGGTGTCGGAATGATACAGGAAATGAAGCCATTTTTGGCTTGAGTGGGCCTGCTATAAACAGGTAATGGACAATTACAGTCAAATAAATTTTTGTGAAGTTTGTAGTATAATTTATAAAAAAATTTAAATTATAACTTGACAATTAAGTACTAATGTTATATAATATATTAGAACTTAATAGAGAGGAAAAAGGGATATGAAAACCGAAAGAAAAGCCAGAATATCTTTTATAAAAAAATGGGAACGGGTAAAGGCTGTAAAGTCAATTTATCCATACCGCTTTTAAAGGAATTTGGAATAAATGAGGATAATAGGGAAGTTAAAATCATTTATGATACCGAAAACCAAAAGATAATTATTGAAAAGGCATAAAAAAAGCCCTATACAACCTATTAAGTCATATAAGGCTTGTAGTATAACACTACCCTAGACAAGTAGATTATACTACAAACTTCGTAAAAATGCAAAAAGAGTTTTGTAGTATTTTTTTATACCTAAATTTTAGAATAAGCAATTATAACACATATCACAAAGCAAATAAATAGGCATATTCAATATACTTCAGGCAATAAGAAAATACACTAATATTTGATTGTAGGTTAAGCGATGGGCTTAATAATTTTAAGGTACAACGTGAACGGTGCTACGTAATGCTAGAACGGTTAAATTTAAATATTGAAATGGAGTGGTGGAAAATGAAACACAAATTTGAAGCATTGGAAATGGTAAACAAAAATAGCGACAAAGCAAGGGAAAAGGCCCGAAATAAAATGATTAACAGAATAAAAAGAATGATTAAGGGAGTGAAATAATTGAAAAAGAAAATAAGAGAAGAAATTTTAGGCGATAAGGCGGATGAGATAAGAGAGGAAATATGGCAAAAAGAGAGATATGCGGAACGTGAGAGTATAAACCTTGTTAAAAATGAAAAAATAAAAGAAAAATTAATTGAACTGTTTACAGTTATACAGATAGTGAGAGAAGAAATAATAACCAAGGAACATCTACAAAAAAAGTATATAGGAAAAACATCAGTAATATGGATATTGAAAAACGTTATACGTGAGAGTATAATTGCAATTGATATATTTACAGAGGAAGAAAAAAAGCAATAAAAGAAAGATTGGATAAATTGAATTAAGGAGAGCGGATTAAATGAAAGAAATGAAAGTAAGAGAAGAATCAATGGAAGAAAGTATAATAGAATGGGCAAGTTTTAAATTTGAAAATAGAGAACAAAGAAAAAATGGGACATCATTTTTAACGAACTAGAAAAGCAATAAAAAAAGGCAAGTGATTTATTAGTACATTTGATTAGTGGCGTGCAAGATACGTTCTTTGAACTAGGAAAACAAGTGGCTAAAATAGAAAAATATGAAAAATGGGGGATAAAAAAATAGAGTTATTAGAAATACTAGAAGCAGAACTATTAGAAATACCTGAAATGGAATTAATAGAACTAGAAAATATAGAAATAGGAGTGAATGAAAATGAAAGCGATCCAGAAAAAAACAAAAACGATAACAAGTCTAGAATTATTAAAGAAAAATCAATGAGTTAAGGGAAAAAGGAATATTTAGAAAAAGGCAAAGGCTGGAACATTAACTGAAGCTGAAAGAAAAAAAGGGGAAAAATTTATTGAATTAAGACACGATATATTAATTAGTATCATAAAAAAATGAATTTTTAGAAGAGATAGCTGGGCTAAAAAAATTTACCTTAGTGAAGACTTAGGTGTCCAAAATATTTTGGAGACCTCACAGCAAAAATTGTTGCCGTTAAATGAAAAGATAGGTAAAGGAAAAAAATTCCTTGACCTCGATTATAGAAAGTAAATATATTGACCAATGGAATAGAAAACAACTGATGTATATACTTGGATTGTCGCAAGCCAAACAAGTGCTAATGAGAGAAAGCAAATATGTGAGAAAAGCCGTAATTGGATATATAGACTACCTAGAGAACCAAAACAGACAATTAGAGGAACTTACAAGGCTTCAGGCAAGGGAATTGGCTAAAGCGACTAGGAACATTGAAACGTTGAATATAAAGGCCCTTTTATATTACGGCAAGGTAAGCAAACCTAAACAAAAGTTTCACTATATCCATTATACAAATTTAGCCAGAGATATAGCAGGAATACCGAAAGGGCTTAAAAGAGATGAATTAACACAAGGGCAACTAGGAATATTACAGCAAGTTGAATTAATAATGAGTGCTGTTATAAACGAATGTATAAACGAACAAATACCATTTACACTTATATATCAGGAAGTTAGAGAACGTACAGAAACCAAAGCCAAAGTGCTGTTAAAGGCATTGCAAAAGATTGAAAGTGTAGACAATGGGCCTATATGGAGTTTGGAATATTCAGAAAATAAGGGGGAAAATAGTTATGAATAGTGATGAAAGAGCGAAAGTTATAATTGAAGGATTTAAAAAATTAACTTTGGAACAAATGGAGCAAATGCTAATCAAATTAGGAATACCAACAGACAGGAAAATAGGGAGTGATGAAAATGGTGGAAAAGAATATGCAAAGCGTTAAAAGAAGTGTTAAAAGAATAATGGATCATAAAAATTACAACGAGGATATACAAGCCGTATTAAATAAACTTAACGAGGAAATAGATGATTATAGGCTATATGAACGGCATTTAAGAAGTGTTTACGAACTAATGGAACTAGGTATCAGAATAACAGTCGGGGTATATAATTAAAGCAGGATTGGAGAAATAAAAAATGATAGAATTTGAAATATTAAAAGAAGTTACATTGGCAATTAACCAGGACAGAGAAAAGAAAAAGGCAGAAAAGATTAAAGAATGGAAAGCACGGGCTAATAATGTGTCAGAGTATATATGCAGTCTACCTATATCACACAGCCAAAGAAATCAATTAGTGGATAAAATAACCGATTTATTAGATGTTGCATTGGACTGGAAAGCATTAGAAGCGGTAATAAACGAAAGTAATGCAATTATGAAAATATTTGATGAGGACAACGAAGACAATGGAGAAAAATTATCATAGTATAATGGGGGTGAATAAAGGTGAAAGAGGTACATTGTAAGCACTGCGGAGCATTTTTATTTGGAATTGAAAGCGATTGTAAATATTATGTTACAAAGTGTAAAAAATGCGGTGTAATAAACCGTGGAAGCACTTCGCAGGTATTTAAGCCAAAGAAAAAGAATGAAAAATAAAAAAATGGCTTGTTATAACAACGTAGGGGGGGGAGTTATAGCAAGCGATTCTAATAAGATTGGTGTGTAATTTTACATATCAATTATACCATATCACAGCAATTAAAAACAATAAAAAAAGCCCCTATTTTTAAAAAAATGATAACAAATAAAAAAATGTAATATTAAATACCATAACAAATTTTATAATTTTTTTGAATAAAAGGAAGTATAAAAAAATGTAAGATTAGATACCATAACAAACTAAAAAAATGTAAGATTAATAACATATTAAATAAAAAAATATAAATAGAATTGGGTAAAAATTTTTTTGTTTTCTTTTATATAGTTATAATGGGATCGAATTTTACATTTTTTTAATCATTTTTTTCATTCAAAAATATAGCCTATATAGCATAAATAAAGGCTTTGAATATGAAATAAACTATATAATTCTAAGGAAAAAGGCTAATAAAAAAAGATGATGATGTTGATGTTTTATTGTTGAAAAAAATAAGAAATAATTTATTCAGGAAAATGATTGGGAGAATGCACGACAAATTTAACATTTTGATAAAGATTGGGTAGGAAGTGAAAAGAATGGAAAAAAAGGGAATTATCCTAAGCGTTATAGATATACAGAAGCTGAAACAGATAGGATAATAGAGATATTAGAAATCATAGAAGAATACAGAAAAACAAATGAAGTTGATGAAATAATGGAATGTATAAACAATGAACTTTTATACGGTTCAGGGAAATAAATTATGTTACGAGATGTAAACGGCAAACGTGTCCATTATGCAGGGAAAACAGAAAATATAAGACATATTTAAAATTAAAAGAAAAGGTAGCCAAACAAAATGGAATCCGCTATATATTGATGACATTTAACGGCAGGGAAATAGGAGATTTAACAAAACTAAGTGATGAAGTTGGGGAAAATAATAGCATAGTGGCACGGATTGTGAGAAAAAAGAGCATACAAGCGATAATATTGGGGTATATAAAGATAGTTGAAATATCGTACAACAAATATTCAAAGCGATTATTGCCACATGTACATTTATTGTTAGCAGTTAAAGAGGACTTTAAAGAACATTGGATCAGAAAAAAAGAGATAGACAAACTAGAAAAGACTTGGAAAAAATGGAAAAAGGAAACCATAACAAACGCTATTGATGTAAAAATAGTGAAAGATACTGAAAAAGATATTGATACAGTATTAAAGTACATAACGATAGTAAACAAAAAGCGTATAATGAAATCTAAATGATATGGAAATAAGGGCCTTTTTTTGAAATGATAAACGAAAGAAAAAAAGGCTTTTTACGACTTCAGGGATATTCAAATAAAAATAAACATAAGATATTACAAGTGATAAAAAATATATTGATTTATTAAAAGAATGATATTAAAATACAAAGGCAAGTAGTGCCTAATTAGTTAGATTTTTGGATTGGTGGGAAATATGAAAAGAAAAAAGAAAGCAAATAGGCAAGGGAGTGTAACAAAGACAAAGAAAAACAAGCCGTATTGGGTAAGGGTTACCGATCCAGCCACAGGGAAACGAAAATCGCTTGGAATGTATGCGACAAGGACAGAGGCACAGGAAATATTAAATAATTATTTGGTAAATCCTTATGAGATAGACAACAGCAAGATTATATTTAGCGAACTGTATAAACTGTTTATCAGCAACCAAAGGGAAATGGTAAAAAAAGCAACCCTTGAAAGTTATAAGAACAGTTACAAAAGATGTGAGCCGTTACATAGCCTAGTATTCAGGGAAATAAAAGGCCCGCAAATGCAACAGGCTATAAACAACTTGAATACAAGTTCAGCGACAAAGCAAATAACGAAGAACTTTTTAACAACGTTATTTAACTATGGAATGGAACTTGAAATAATAACCGTAAATAGAGCCAAGTACATCAAAATACCTAAGGAATCAGTACAAAAGGAAAAAAATATATTTAGCAGTTATGAAATACAGAAACTATGGAATAATATTAGCACACAATGGGTTGACTATATTCTAATTATGATTTACACAGGAATGAGGATTGGGGAACTTGCTGGGCTAAAAAAAGAAAACGTTGACCTATTGCAAGGCTTCATAAATGGCGGGAACAAGACAGAGAAAGGAAAACACCGACAAATACCGATACACAAGGATATTTTCCAATTAATTAAAGGCTTGTATGAGAAAAGCCCAACAGATTATTTGCTATACAACCAAAATTGGATTTTTAAGAAAAAGGAAAAAGAAAATAAGCCATTACGGATTAATTTTTTCCGTGAACATTTTTACAAAACATTGGAATCTCTAGGAATGAGCCACAAGCCACACGATTGCCGAAAGACCCTAAGCACTCTAATGAGCCGACAGCAATTAACAACGACAGCCATAACGGATATATTAGGACACGAAAACATTGAAACTACGAACAAGTTTTTATATTAAGACAGATAAGGAAAACTTAAAAGCCGAAATGAACAATATAAAGTTTTATTCGGATGAAAGCAATATGACAAATTAACAGACTTGAAAAGGTAACCAACGGGTAACCAACGGAAATAATATAAAAAGTTTACCCCGCATAAACACTACGTTTAATAATTGGGTAATTGAAATGAGATAAACAAAGTGGAAACCGCTTCAAAGCACCGTAAATACTAAAAAAA
>BNJV01000640.1_pt1 | contig 32045 bp, 52 predicted proteins | sample 8540591 | NCBI WGS metagenome assembly BNJV01 (sample SAMD00202457, study PRJDB9452) | human saliva metagenome | host: Homo sapiens | reverse complement strand
CTGTATATACTTACAAAATGAAATAGGTTCCTAATAGTCACCTATGTGACTATTAGGAACCTATTTTTATGCCGTTATCCCTATCTTCGTAAGGATTTCCATTATTATGGGTATAACTACCACAAATAGTATGGTACTAATCATGACAAGACCTGTAGCAAAGGCAAATCAGATTTTTGCTTCGTTTGCCACAATTGGCAATACTGCAATAACTGGTCCCGCCGATTGTACTACAAATGTAATAATAGCGATTGGCTCTAGTACTATGCCCGCTCCGTATTGTAAGCCCATAATTACGCAAAACATAATGATTGGTGAGATCACAAAACGACCTACAATACCACCAATAGCATCTTTATTGAGGCTCATGCTCTTTAATCCCGCATCATGTAAGACAATACCGATGTAAATCAAAGATAATGGCGTTACCATATCACCTAAATAATTAAGTGTGTTATGTAATATAGGTGCTAATGGAATCTCGAAATACAAGAATATCAACGCTACGATAAAGCCAATAAGTGGTGGTGGTAATAACTTTCTCCAATCAAACTTAGGCTTTTTAGCTGTAGTGGACTGAACTGAGGAGCTATCCCTAACTCGATTACACTCATCATTAGCCAAACCATTTTCCACAGTTGGAAGTGGATCGAGTTCGATTAAAAATACCCCTACGAGCCACACAGATATGGTATTACCAATATAATAGAGCAAGAAATATGGTAACGCTTCAGGGTCCAAAGAGTGCAATCTGCACAGGTAAACCTATAAATAAACAGTTATCATTCACCACCATATTGATAAAAATACCGCGCCGCCCTTTAGGCACTTTCAACAATTTCATCATGATAAAAGCAACGATATACGCAATAGCATACGTCAACCCCACTACGAGCAAGCCATATCGCAAGTCCCATAGATCAGACATATGTAAGTGATGTAATACAGAGACAAAGACGCCGGCCGGCAAGATGACGGACATGATAAATCGCGATAAATTGCCACTAAAGGTAGGGTTAAACATGCCCTGCCCTTTTTAAGAAATATCCTAACGAAATGAGTAGCACTATCGGTATGATACTCTGTAAGGATGTAAGAAAAACCATAATAAACCTCCCGAACAGTTGATTCGTAGTCTATCATATCACGTTTTTTTCAGTAAACATATACACAAATAAATAAGATACTATAGTTATGTTGTATTAATATATACATAACTTTTTATAATTATATAAATTAGTAGTATGATTTATTAAAAATCATCTATACTAAAAGAGCAAATATACAATATAGTCCATACATGAGGTGATAGTATGAAAAAACCATATATCGGTATCTCTGGTAGTATCCTACTTGGCAGCGCTGGTTCTGATGTAGATCTTCCACGCTCCTATGTAAACCTTGATTACACTCGCTCTATTGAAGAAGCTGGTGGCATCCCTATTATTATTCCTTTCACAACAAATCTTGAAATCATTCAAGATACAGTAGCTCATCTCGATGGCCTACTATTATCTGGTGGTCATGATGTGTACCCACTCCACTATGGTGAGGAACCATTACAAAAACTGGGTGAAGTGTGGCCTGAGCGTGATCATTTTGATTTTGCTTTGTTGAAAGCTGCTGAAGAAAGACAAATTCCTATCTTTGGTATTTGTCGCGGCATGCAAGTATTAAATGTATACCGTGGCGGCTCCTTGTATCAAGATTTAAGCTACGACGAAACCTGTACAATAAAACATGCTCAAAATCAAACGCCTGAATTAGGTACGCATACAGTTGATATCGAGTTCGAAACTAATCTTGCTAGCGCAATTGGTCGTTCTACTTGGGTTACAAACTCTCACCACCATCAAAGTGTAAAAACAGTTGGTAAGGGCTTACAAGTTGTAGCTCGCGCTAAAGACGGCACTGTAGAGGGATTAGAAGATTCCTCCTACCCATGGATGGTAGCTACTCAGTTCCACCCTGAAATGATGACACCAAAAGATCAAAGTGCAACACGTTTATTTGATGCATTCATTGCAGCGGCTCAAAAAAACTAAAGAAAATAATAGCAAAGCTCCACACCTTAGGCGTGGAGCTTTTGTTGTGTTATATCTCTTCGTTATAATCCTCAGAAAGGTCTTCTTCAATATAGCCTACATCATCGGAAACTTCGTCTTCATCCCGTGTATCAATATAGATACTGATAAGAGCTAGCGCTCCCTCTTCATTAAGCGTAGCTATGAGACTCATTGGACCATATGTCAAAATGAGTCCATCCTCTTCATCACGGATGATATGAGGCACCGCATCAAAGTGTTGGTTCATAAGCTGATCAAAATAATCCTCTACATCGAGGCCACTTTCAAGGGTTATAGATTCAGCATCGCCCTTTTGGAATACTACACGAGTATCTTCATCGATATATTGATAGAAATCATCGACATCAACATTCGCCGTTTCAAGCCACATACTTAAGGCTGTAAGCCAATCTTTCACAGTCGTTGGCGGCGTAATAAAAAGCATACTCACTTTCATCAGCACCAAAGCGAAGATCATCATAGTCAATACTATAATTTTCCTGACTCGAAACGATGCGGTCTACAAGGCCCTCATCGTTGACATCTACGAAAATCATATATACATAATTGTCGCCACTTTCATAAGAAACAGTCAAACCATGACGGTCCTCACGGAATAACGCATCCTCTTCGTACACATCGGCAATGTGCATCACCTTACATGTAACAGGCACATTGTCTGCCTTGATGGACTCAGCCATAGATGACAAGAACTCAATCGTTTCATTGCGATTGCGACCAATAATGCCCCGACCAGTGGACATGTATTCGCAATCCTCGGCTAGAATATTTTCAATGCCGTGAATATCTGCGGATTCGAGAATAGATTTTATCAATAAAAGAGCTTGTATTTCCGTCATACTACTTCTCCAAATTTTTAACTACATCTTCAATATTAGCAAGATCAACATTGCCCTTGAATTTCTCAGGAATAGTAACTAACTTAACATCAGTTAACATATTACGAAGTTGTTCTTTAGTATAAGACATATTTCTATTATAACTCAATATACTAGTTAAGGCTGTTGTTCCGTCTTGAATATAAAAATATCATTCTCCCCTCTTTATTAGCTTTCTCTTGTTCCACTAAAAATACCTGGTACACCATCATTCCATACAATGCGTTTAGAGAAATGGACATAGCCTTCAGGCGATTGAATTACATTCATAATCACCTCATCCATAAAAGCTAGCTACCGCAATAGAATCAGTTCCCGCTCCTTAGCTATGAAATCTATAAAGATAGTTTGTGTAATACCAGAAGGGCTTTTTATAAAATAAACCACTTTTTAAAAATCTGCTAAAGTGGCACTAACTTTTGCATCATTAAGAATGCGATAAATAAAATTTTCACCGTCTATTTTTGTTGTATGAGAATATACATTGCTATCTGTTAAAGGTTTAATAGATGGTAACACATAATTAACAAGAATAGGACTAACTACCTGTCCCGTTTCCTGTTTAGCTTCAGTTAGACCTACATGATATCGAATCATCGAATCATTCGCAAAGGCAAAAATTTAAATTAGAGTAAAAATTGAGCTTTATTATTTTTCTTAATTTTGCCATACAAAAGAATCCCAATAGCTATCTATTAAACCAGCATATGAAAAACTCGCTCCGTGAATATCTTCTGGCTTATAAAATAGTGATTTAAACTCTTTTTATATTTATAGGTCGCTCATAATCTTTACGTAAATCATCTTCCGTAATCGAATCAAAGGACTTACCCATATAATCAGAACTTTGCCAATTTTTGTTTATTCTCAACAATTAAACCTATTGTTATATCATTAGAGAAAATATCATAGGCTGTAAATTTATCAGTTATATTATTTTCCTGCACTTTATAATAACTCATATACGGTACAAGAAAACGAATCCCTTTTCCACTATGGTCAATAATCTCTGTTTGTCCCTCATATATATTAAGGGGTCCCACATAGCTTTCTCGAATTGCTAGTTCAGCTTCCTTCTCAGACAATCCATTTTCTATGTACAATTGCTTAGTTTTAGCATACTGTTTGCTCTTTTGAAAGTCTTTCAATGCGCCCTCTTGTATGTTTTTAATTGAGGAATCGCGATGTACATAACTTTCATAAGCATTTGCAGAAATTCTATTATCAGCACCAGGAATATTAACGTCAACAGCTCCTACCAAAGCAGTAACCAAACTGATATATACTGAAAGTGCTATTGTTTTACGAATCATGTATCTCTCCAATTTTAAAACTCTCAACTATAGTATATTAATTGTAACATAGTCTAATTTTTTATGAAATTTTTCTCCTTCTGTCTTATAATAGAGTCGTTAATATATACATTTGGAGGCCTTTATGAAATATACAACTATCGTTTTCGATTGCGACGGCACATTGCTCGATACATCTACAGATTTATTTAATTCCGTGAACTATGTACTGCGTAAACATAATTTTCCTGAAAAATCTTTATCTGAGGTGAAAGCGGCGCTAGGCAACGCAGTAACGTACTTAATGCGTCAATGCTTACCTAGCACAGTAGCAGATCATGAATTAGAACCATATATTGAAGAATTCAAAGCTTACTACGGAGAGCATTTAAAAGATACCACTGCACCCTATGATGGTATTCTAGACATGCTAGACCTATTACGTAAAAAAGGATATAAAATAGCTATTGTGTCCAATAAAATACAAGAAGGTGTTACGCCCCTAAATAAAAGAATACTTTTGGCAATCGATTGCCCGTTGCTATAGGTGAAAGACCGGGCTTACAACGTAAACCAGCACCCGATATGGTACTCCAAGCATTAAAAGAGTTAAACTCTACGCCAGAAGAATCTATCTATGTTGGCGATTCTGAAGTAGATGTAGCTACGGCAGAAAACTCTGGCTTGCTTTGCATCGGTGTTACATGGGGCTTTAGAGAGGAAGCCTTACTTCATGAGCTCGGTGTTAAATACATCGCCCGTAAAGCAGAAGATATCATTACCATCATTGAAGAACTAAATAAATAATAATTTTCTTAAATTGCAATATGAAATTGAACACTCTGTAAATCCATAACTTTATTAACTTCTTCAATGAAGACTTCTTGAGGCGTTTTGTAATTCAACAGCTTTCGGGGTAAATTATTGCACCAATGTAACGCCCGCTGAATCGTTTCTTCTGACACAGCCTTTATGGGCGTTCCTTTTGGGATAAAGCGGCGTAATAGTCCGTTATGTCGTTCATTTGAACCGCGTTCCCCAGGCGAGTACGGGTGAGCAAAGAAAATAGATAAATCCTCTGTTTCTAATGTACTTATGTCTGCAAATTCACGGCCATTATCAGCCGTAATAGTTTTACATAACATGGATACATCGGAAACGGCCTTAAGAGACTGCAACCAATTTTCTAATGTCATTTTTACGTCCACGGCTTTAGCGGATAGACAACGTAAGGCTACATATAGGCGAGACTTGCGTTCTAACAATGAAACAATTACTTCATCGCTTTTTATTCTTTATTCCTCGGACCGTATCCAGCTCCCAATGACCAAATTCTTCGCGGGTAGCAACAGATTCATCACGCAGATCAATGGATTTACCTAACTTGCGTTTTGTGTTGCCTGTTATGCTGCTTCTTATGAGAATGGCGAATAACACAAGGCAAATCCATTGGTTTTAAGACCCTAAAATGCCTTGGTAAAGGTAGTTATATAAAGTTTTAGTACACACCATTTCATTGCGTACAAACAAACCCTTACGTAAGGCGTAGCCAACAGCGACATCTAAGGACCATTTATCGACTCTTACCTTGTTTTCAACCCAAGATAAAAAGGGCTCAATAGAACCTGCTTTCAAAGTGTTGAAAAGAACCTTGGCGGGTTCTTTTCATGAGCAAGCTGACCGCAATCTGCTATATACATAAGAACAGCCTTGTTTTGTCTAATTTGAACCACTGTTCCACGCTTTTTCTCAGCATAAATCGTAGTTCTAGAGCGTCCTAATGCCTTGGCAATAGTATTGATAGGATCACCAGCAAGAAGGCGTTTTTTTCAAGATAAAAGCGCTCCTCTAAATTTAAGTGTTTGTTTGTACGCAATGATGTGATAAGATTAGAGCAGTCCATATTAGTACCTCGTGATTGATTGCGAATTTGATACTCTAATCTTATCACTTGTACTAATATGGATTTTTATGTGTTCAGTTTCAATTTACAACTAAGCAAATAATAATTTTTAACTAATTCTTGTGAAATAATTACTATCGCTCCTTATCACTGTACCAATATATCGATATATTAATAAATCAAAAATATAGTTATCACTTTATTTTGTACTCAGCACTATAACAAATTCATATAAATTAAAGCATTTATAACGTAAAACCGTAATAATATGGGAATTAATTTATGTCATTCCCTATTTATCGGGATTTTTCTTTTTATTTTCTCTAATTTATTTCAACTTTCATATTATACTTTTTACGCATAGATACCATTTTCTAATCTATTGCCTTTTAAAAATGTGATATATGTTACATTTATGAGAGCAGTACTTTCACATAGGTTATCTGTCAATTCAGTACACATAGTATTGATCGGAGATGGCAGTACATATACCCGTGAAGATTTGGCTGTATAGTTGTAGTTAGTTAATGGAGAAATGTGAAACAAATGGAAAACGAAGTAAGAAAAGTTGAAATGAGCGAAAATGTAGCTGATCCTACCGGTCTTGGTCTACTTGGTCTCGCTGTAGTATGTTTTGTAGTATCTACGTCCCGCGTAGGCTGGTCTGGTCCAACAACATCTGTTATTATCCCTTGGGCAGTTTTATTAGGTTCTATTGCCCAATTAATGGCAAGTTATTTTGATTTCAAGAAAAACAATCCATTCGGCTCTGTTGTATTCGGTGCTTACGGTTTGTTCTGGTCCGCTATGGCTGGCGTTTGGTTGATCCAAATGGGCTCCTTCGGTCCTGAAATTCAAAAAGGTTTTGATGTAACACAATTGGCATTCGCTTTTGTAGGCTTCTTAATCTTCTCTATCTTTGGTACAATTGCATCTTTAAAAACAAACAAAGTTGTATTTGCTATCATGTTCTTAATCTGCTTCCTATTCTTAGGTCTAGCAACAGACCTCTTCCTAGGCGGCAAAACAGGCTTCTTCGCTCTTGCAGACATGGTCTGAATTATTCATCTCCCTATTGAGCTTCTATGGTTCCGGTGCCGTTCTTGTTAACAAAGTATTTGGTAAAAACTGTATTCCCTATGGGTAAAAGCATTCTGTAATAGTTTAACAACTATACAAATTACTTGCACGATAAAAGAGGTTCCTATTGGTCACCTAGATGACTATTAGGGACCTCTAAATTATTTACTTTTTACGTTTGACATCGCTATATTAAAATTGAGGCCTATAAATGGCTCCATTCTTAACTAACTTTATAGAGATTGGCAGTAAGATTTCCATCAATTGAATCATTAGTATGATATAATATTAGATTATTAAGTTATGTATTTGGAAGGAGAAATATATAATGCAACAATCATGGAAAAATTGCATTTGCCTACATAGGTGTTATTGTAGGTGCAGGACTCTCAGTGGACAAGATCTTCTACAATATTTTATAAGTTTTTGGCCAAATAGGTCTTATTGGTGTTCTATTACTAGGTCTATTAAATCTGCATTTGGTAAAAATCATGCTTTCTTTGAGGGAGCTACTATCGTGCAGACAATCATGAAGAAGTTTTTCACAGATTTCACATCCCATTATTACAAGAATACTTGATTTTTGTTCTAATCGCTGGTAGTTTTATTATGGGCTTTGTTATGATAGCCGGTGCAGGATCAAACTTAGAACAACAATTTGGACTTCCTTTTTGGGTTGGCGGATTAATTTGCTCACTTTTAATCATAACCGTATCATTTTATGGACTTTGACAAAATAACCAGTGTTCTAGGTATTTTTTTACACCTATTATGATTGTAATGATATTCATCATTACAGGTTACTCTTTTATTGGTAAAAGTCATGATTGGGCTGCGTTAGATACTATAGCCCACACAATCAAACCAGCCACAAGCAATGTATGGTTTTCTGTCATTAATTATTATTCTCTATGTGCTATGACAGCTGTTTCTATGGCCTTTATTTTAGGTGGTTCTGTTGTTCGTATTGGTATTGCTGAAAAAGGTGGCACTCGTGGCGGCCTATTAGTCGGATTAGTTGTTTTTATAGCAGCTATCTCTATTTATGCAAATCTAGATACAGTAAAAGATGCAGATTTGCCGATTCTTGCTATTGCCAATCAAATTCATCCTTGGCTAGCATATATATATGCAATCACAGTCTTTTCACTTATTTTTAATACAGCATTCTCTCTTTTTTATTCTATTGCTAGACGTTTTGCCAACGGCAGTACAAAAAGAATGAGAATTGTTATTATTTCTGTAGTAACTATAGGATATATATGTAGTTTCTTTGGTTTTAAAGATTTGATTAGTATCCTCTACCCAATTCTCGGTTATATGGGACTATTACTCCTAATTATTCTTATTTATGGCTGGCTCCGTGATCGTAAAGATATCATTATGGAAAAACTCTTCCGAAGAAAGATGCTCCATTTATCATTAAAAACATAGCCCTCACAAAAACACTATCAGAAGAAGAACGTGAACTATTCCATACATTAGGTGATATTAGTCAAGCAGATACAAAAATCTCTTAAAGAAGATATTCATAATGAAGCAAAAGAAATACTTTCAAATACGGAAACAGTTCAAGAGCTAAAAGACTATGTGGAAGAGCATCTCTCAATAGACGAAGAAGTTATACATCAAAAATATTAATATTCTACAAGAACAACAGGAAGAATCAAAAATCAACTGAATCTTCTAAAGGTAGACCTATCAAAAGTCCAATATAAATAACAATGAAGCAAAATGAATAACGAGGAAATAATGACCAGTGTAGAATTAGAAATTATATTAAAAGCTGGGAAAATACTTCTTAGTAGTGGTGCTGAAATCAGTCGTACAGAGGATACTATGAACTACATAGCACGAGCTATGAATTTTAAAGATTTAGAAGCCTACGTATCCAATAGAGGTATTTTTGCAACTGCTAAGAAAGCTGATGGAACTGAAATTACTCGTATTTGTAACGTTCCTGAAGTCGATATTAACCTCAGTAAAATTGAATCTGTTAATGCTCTCTCCCGACGTGTCACACATATTACTATTGAGGAGATTGAAAGTGAACTTAATCAAATTGATACCATGTCAGACTATTCTTTTTTTTGGAGATTAGTAGCTTATACGTTAGGAGCTTCGGGCTTTAGCTATGCAATTGGTAGTTCTATAACAGACTCTATAATTGCCGGTATTATAGGTTTGGTATTAGGTATCTATTTGTGTACCATCAAACGCATACTTAGCTCTGATGTATTGATTACCATTTTAGGTAGTATTCTAATAGCCTTATTGGGTAATCTCTTTATCCACTTTGAATTAGGCTCCAACCTATCAGTTATATTACTAGGAGCCATGATTGACATTGTTCCCGGAGTTCCTTTCGTCAATGCTATTAGAGAGTATAGCCAGAATAACTATAATACAGGAATAACCCTTATGATGGGTGCGTTACTTACCTGTATTTCCATGGCTGTAGGGGTCGCAGTAGTACAATCATTACTATTTAATACACAAATGATTCCTCTTTATACCTCTAATTTAGATACTAATTCCTTAACCTCTATGTTTATGCGTAGTATAATGGCTGGTATTGGTACTACAGCATTTGCAATCTTATTCCGTGTAGCTAAACAACATTTTATCGATTGTACAATATTAGGATTAATCTCATGGTTCTTGTTCTTAACATTATCTTCACTACAGTCTAATGTTATGCTCTCATATTCATCAGTGGTTTTATCATTGCCATTTCTTCAAGAGTACTGGCAGTTAAAAGAAAATGCCCTGCTATAGTCTTCCTAATGACTAGCTTATTCCCTTTACTACCAGGGCTCAGCTTTTTATCGATCCATTTATTATATGCTAATGGGACAAGAAACTATGCCATTAGCTTTTGCAAAAGAATCCTTTTTGATAGCTTTTACAATTGCTATATCTATCGCAATTGTAAAACATATAAAACCACCAAGAATCCCAAAAACACTTATAAATAATATAACCTTATATCAAATTCATGTAAATTAAAGCATGTACAAAGTAATTTCCAAATCTATTACCTGTAAAAATATGATATATGTTACGTTTATGAGGTGGTACTTTCACATAGATGCGCCATCAAAACTGTATTCCCTTTTAGGTAAAAAGCATTCTGTAATAGTTTAATAACTATTAAATTACTTGCATAATAAAAAGAGGTTCCTATAAGTCATTTCATGACATTTAGGAACCTCTTTTATGTATTATGACTACTAATGTTATAACCTGATATGACTTATTTATAACTAAACTGCGCATCCATAATCATTTGGCGCAACTGTTCCATACGAATACCGTCAGGTAACTTATGTCGATAAAACTGTAATTTATAGTAGTATCGAGTATCTTCATAATCTGTCACTAATACCATATCTGTGCGATACTCTAATGGCCACCCATACATAAATTCAGCTAGTAAACTACGCACGCCATCATTATTGACCTCTATAACATCATGCTTAACAGGCAATACCATCTTAACTGTAGGCTCTGGAATCGTTCTATCGTTAATTATCTTCTTAACCTCTTTATCTAAGGATTCACTACCATTATCAATAGATCTAGCCTTTACATGCATAAATACCCCATCAGATGTTCTAAATGCCCTACCATCAATGTCCTTTGTTTCGCCCTGCGTTTCAATAGCATCCTTTAATACTCGAAATTGATACGGTCCATAAAATTTGTTTCTGTGAAAGACTCTAACGCCTCATCATATTGGCCGTTATGTACATTCGTAACTCGTATAACTGGCTTTATATCGCTAGCTTGTGAAAGCATTGGCAACACTAAACATAGACCTAAGGCAAATGCAGTAATATAACGTTTCATATACAATCCCCTCCCTTTAAAACACTAATATTAACTGTATTGTAACATAATAAAAAGATATTGATGGAAATAATTGCAAAACGAAAAATGTTCCTATTGGTCACCTAGGTGACTATTAGGAACCTCTAATCTATTTACTTTTACTTTTGACAGCACTATATTGAACTTGAGGCCTCTAAATGGGTCCAGCCTTTGCTAATCAACTCGAGGATTGGCGGTGATCAATATGAGTACATACAAAGTGTTATCGTTAATGATTTCCTTTGGCATACTTGTGGCGACCATTATCATGGCGGCAAAGTGATTGACCTCTAGCTGAAAGCTAGCTTTCTTATCGTGGCATGAAAAAAAGGCCCGACAGTGGAGTCAGACCGTTTCTTCAATTTCATTTTCGAGAAGCGAGAGCTGGCGACCAAACCATTTATGCCTCACTTTGATATAATTATATCATATCTAAACAGGGAAAGGAATCCAAGGATTTCTTTCCCTGTTTTCACTTATAAATGTTCATGGTGCATACGATAGTGAATTATATCACCGACAATATATCCTCTCACTTGCTATATTAGTAATATATTCCTACTGGGCTGACGGATAAGTAGAATTGACTACATGCACAGTAGCACACATCGTGTGATAGCCGACCGTCTGGGCAAGCTTTTGTTCAGACGGTCTTTTTTTGTTCTCTCATAGCAAATATGTTGGAGAAATCATTAATTATTTCACCTATATGAAAGGAGTTTTCTTATGAGAAATCGTTGGCTTATCGCACTAGCAGCCATTGGTCTACATATATCCATCGGTAGTGTGTACGCGTGGAGCGTGCTTACACGACCTATCATGGCAGATATGGGCTTCACCATGTCTCAAACAACATGGACCTTCTCCTTAGCTATTCTGATGCTTGGATTATCTGCAGGCTTTTTAGGATCTTTTGCAGAAAAAATAGGTCCCAAGAAAAGCGGACTTCTTTCCATGGTGTTTTGGGTTGCAGGCCTATTAGGTACGGCCTATGCACTTAGTATTCATAATCTTACCTTACTCTATCTCTTCTATGGTATCATCGGTGGTATTGGACTAGGTATTGGTTATATAACACCAGTATCTACGCTCGTAAAATACTTTCCTAATCACCCAGGATTTGCTACGGGATTAGCCATTATGGGGTTTGGATTTGCTTCACTCATTGCAGGACCACTTATGCAATTCCTTGTAGCCCAGGTAGGCTTAGTTAATAATTTCATTATTCTCGGTATAATTTATCTCGTAGTTATGGGCGCCTCTTCTCTTTATTTGAAAGCACCGCAACCAAAACAACCGCCTCGAACTACGAAAGATAAATCCACTATGTATGTTCATAACCATGGCATGCTAGCCAATGATGCTATGAAAACTTGGCAATTCGGTGCCCTTTGGTGGATTTTCTTTGTTAATATTACCTGTGGTATAGGTCTTCTATCCTTAGCGTCCCCTATGGCACAAGAAACCATTGGTATGACACCTGCAGCAGCTGCATCGTTAGTTGGTATCATCGGTATATTCAATGGTGGAGGCCGCATTGCATGGTCTACTATCTCCGATTACTTTGGCCGAGCACAAACTTACATACTATTCTTTATTATAGAAATCATAGCATTCTATTTACTCGCCACAACCAATAGTGCTCTAACATTCCAAATTTTAATCCTTCTCATTATCACCTGCTATGGTGGTGGCTTCGCCTGTATGCCAGCATATCTTGCAGATCTATATGGTATACGCCAACTCTCCACTATTCACGGCCGCATTTTAACTGCTTGGGGATTAGCAGGCATCGTTGGGCCCATGCTCGTGTCATACTTTCACGAAGCAGGATATGGATATACTACAGCCTTAATATGCTTTGCGCTTCTATTCGTATTAAATACAATGATTGCTATAATCTTAAAAATATTCGGCAAACGATGGCTCCATAACTGATACTTTATCCTAGTACAATAAAAATTGTAAGTGAATTATCACAACCAAAATCCCCCGAATTAATTATAAATCGAAAGAGGTTCCTATTGGTCACCTAGGTGACTATTAGGAACCTCTAATCTATTTACTTTTATTATGGACAGCACTATATTGAACCTGAGGCCTCTAAATGGGTCCAGCCTTTGCTAATCTTCTAGAGATTGGCGGTAATCAATATGAGTACATACAAAGTGTTATCATTGATGATTTCCTTTGGCATACTTATAGCGACCATTATCATGGCAGCAAAGTGATTGACCTCTAGCTAAAAGCTAGCTTTCTAATTGGGACATGAAAAAAGGCCCGACATAGAAGTCAGACCGTTTCTTCAAATTTTTACTTTAGAAGCGAAGTCTGGCGTCCAAACCATTTATGCCTCACTTTGATATAATTATATCATATCCAAATGGTGAAAGGAATCGAAGGATTTCTTTCCCTGTTATCATTGTACGCCAAATAGGCATATATATGTTTATTAGGCTCTACTATTTTATTACTTATTGCAATTCAAAATAAGCTAAGACTTTAATCTTAGATTAAATAAGTCAATATCTCTATTATACATATCTCCAGTATTTAACAACTTTACATCTAACAACATATTTTTTAGTTGCTCCAAAGTATAATAGCCATTCACTTGATATGAAGCAATATGACGATATTCATAGTCTTTATCGTGTGTAATAAATTCTAATCTCCCCTCTCCATTAGATAATTCATAATCCAATAATAACCCCGGAATACCATCAAACCAGACGAAACTTTTACTAATCCGAGACAATCTAATCTCTTTTATTTAAGGTATGACCATATAAAAGAATTAATATACTCAATATGGGTCTCAAAGTTATATGGATCATCTGGTTTGGCATTCAATAAAAAATGCTGTTGCTTATCATGTAGTGGAATCATCTGAAGGACTTGATTTACTCCATGTGGTCCTTTATGCGTTACAGTATAAGATTTAGATCCATATATACTGTCCTTATCTGTCGATTCTGTACGAGTTGAACCATTTAGTACCCGATACTGTAAATTCTTCGACATCGTAATAGTAGAAAATTCGTTAAGTCTATTCAACGAACGTACCGAAGGCAACACATAATTGGCAAGAATTCTATTCGCTTTTATATTACGTTCTGACTCTGATTCAGATCCTGCAACATACGTACCAATACTATGACTAGTATTAGGATTATCTTTGCTTGTAAAAAGTAATGCCTACAATAGTACCTTGATTTGATTTATCCAAATTTGTAACGTTTAGATTCCAATATTTTTGTATTATCTAATTTTTTTTATAAATAAATGTTCTTTCAGAACCACCTTTTTCAACAACATTATAATCTCTAGCGACATATGTACTGCCAGTAAGACCTTCTAAGGTATAGTTATGTTCACTATTTTGAATCTTAAATACACTTGAAAATGGAACTGTGAACTGTATCCCACTATTTTCTGTATGTTCTATTATTTCTGTTTGTCCATCTATTGGCGTCATAAACTGCTTAAAAATCATGGCGTAACGTTTTCTCCAATTCAGCATCATCAGATATCTTACGCCATTCTTTTAATTTTTCAAAAGTACCATCAGCTTTAATTTGATTAATCATAGCCTGTGTACTAGCAATTTGCTCCAATGCGATTTTAGGACTAAGATATACATAATCTTTATACTCATCTTCAGGTATTTTTGGAGTTTGCACCAGGTAGGTCTACATCTATAGCATAACAAGATACACCAATTGAACTCAATACAATAGCACTTAATAATAATCGTTTTAACATATACATCTCTCCACAAAAAAGTAATTTTAACTGTATTGTAACATAATAAGAATATAATTATGAATACGAGGGTTATAGGACAAAAAGTGTGTGTGACTAATCCCAATAAGTTGGAAAAATCTGTAGACATATGTAGCTCATTCCAAACAGGAGCATCACCCCATTGAGGGATTGAACGATCTATTTGGCAATAATCAGATAACCGTTTGTAGATAGCAGCAATCGATTCATCTGTAGGCATACAATTTAATATATCTGAAATAGAAAGCGGTCTTGGTGAGTGCATATAGCACCACCAATAGACCGCTTTTAGTCTTCTTTCAAGTGAAAGACCCCTATGAGCCCGTAACATACTTCTTAGTTGAGCATTTACTCCACCTTCAATACGATTATTTGTTGTAGGTATTGTAATATCAAAACATTCCAAAAAAGTAAATAAAGTTTGTTGCCTAATCAGACGCCATAATGATGATTCAGCCTTAAGCAAACGCTCATGTGTAGAGCGTTTGTTTCCGAATTCATCAATCGTCATTTCTCGTAAAAAATCAGAATATGTCATTCGCCACGCTGAAAGCTCATTAATCCATATAAAAGGCTTGATCCATTGTTTTCACATTAAATAAAAGCTTTGGCAAGACTATAAAGGTCCTTCCCAGCTAACGTTTTAGGTCTACTTGTCGTATATCGTCTAACCTGACAAAAAAATGTGAAACAGGCATCTTTGGTGACTGCTATGAGGCCAAACTTTTACGTAATGCTTTAGGCAAACCATTAGCACCATCAGACACAACGACTTTAGGTTCGGCAATCCGTTCCATTAAACACTGCCAAGCTCTAGCATGCTCATAACGACAGACATACCATCCTAGAACATGAGTATCATTGCAACAAATCAACACACATAAATTCCTAGCTAAGTAAATTCCATCAAGATATACCACATCATGTACTTCTTCCACTTTTTGGTGGCAATGGCCATATGGACCAAAAATTTAGCGGTTTTACGCCTGAATGTACGACCTTTACCAGGCATATCAGCTTGAATATTGGTGCTGAATAACCAATTCAAGAATAGGCTAACTCTTTACTTAAATTATTAATTTTTAACGGTAAATGCCACCTTACAATGTTTGCAAAAACCAACCTTTGAGAACCAGATTTTTAAAAACACCGTGTTTAATACATGTTTCATTACAATCAGGACATTTTATTTGTCGCATAAACTCTTCCTCCATATTTGTTTATATATAGGAAGATATAACCTCATTTTAGTCAGTAATTACAAGGGGTGATTGATGTTTTCACCCACACTTTTTGTCCACCCTCAAACTTCTCCAGAAAAAGATTAAACCCTTATAACACTAGTAAATATCTAGTGTTATAAAGGGTTTTCCACACTTTTTTTGTCCTATAAGCCGAATACGATTACAAAGCGAAAAAGGTTCCTATTGGTCACCCTAGGGTGACTATTAGGAACCTCTAATCTATTTACTTTTTATAATTAACAGCACTATATTGAACTTGAGGGCCTCTAAATGGGTCCAGCCTTTTGCTAATCTTCTAGAGATTGGCGGTGATCAATATGAGTTCATACAAAGTGTTATCTTTAATGATTTCCTTTGGCATACTTGTGGCGACCATTATCATGGCGACAAAGTGATTGACCTCTAGTAAAAGCTAGCTTTCTAATCGTGGTATGAAAAAAAGGCCCGACATAGAAGTCAGACCGTTTCTTCAGTTATAAAAAAATTTAGAAGCGAAGTCTGGCGACCAAACCATTTATGCCTCACTTTGATATAAATTATATCATATCTAAACAGGGAAAGAAATCATGTGATTTCTTTCCCTCTTTATTGTTATAACTTAAAAACGTTTCCCAATCAAAAGCTACAATAGTTTCTCTTAGCTTACTATCAATATCTTGTATCCACTCAATAAACGGTTGTCCTTTATTTTTCATTCCAAGAGGCTAACACTGGCTCAATACCAATATGAATTAAAGTATTTTCATAATAGTTACCATGTTGAGGCCTAGTGACACATTGATTATAAGCACTACTTAATGTCTCCAATTCATTCAAAATTGTTTCATCAATCATAGTATTAAGTTGATCATATACCCTTTTACGTAATGCCGTCCCAGCTTCACTTGAGTCATTATTATAATATCGCAGTGATAGATATAACCCTTTTGAGTCATGATCTACGCGCCAAAACATCCAAGGCTTAAAGCTAGTTGGAGGATTAGACTTGATAGACTCTGATTCTGCTCGACACCAAAAACGACGGTTAGTCCACGGACTGCCTCCCTGATTTGTACCGGTACTATATGGATTAGGATATACACTCATATCTTTCCATAGCCAGGAACCATCTATATTTTCGTTATCAAATACAATCTGCAATAGTCCATGCTGTGTGATACGTTCCCAATTTATATAATACCCGCCATCGTCATATTGTCCATTAATTTTAGATACACTTTGACACCACTCTAGTTGCTGCTTTAAATGCTCACAATAACTTTGTAAAATATCACTTTCACAGTCGTTATAATTTTTCAAGATATCCCAAAACATAGGGCCAGTTAAATAGTTATCCACCGAATCGCTATGAGCTACTTGCCAATCATAATCAAAGTAATATCCTGTCTTAAAATAGACCGTATAAATATAATAATTTGCTATATCAGCATGCTCTATATTAAGACTTGCTAACTTAAAAGCATTTTTCAATTTATTATAAGCATTCCAAGGTTTCTCATTTTTAAATACAATCTCAAAGAGCCTCTTTATAAAAATTTAATTTGATCCCCATGCTCACTAGTACTTGTTTTATCCTCTATGATAATAGCTAAATTATATTGAGGAATTATAGCTAATACATCAATATTTAACACCTGCTGAACCAAAAATAATTTTATCTATTGAATTGATATCGACATTTAATAATTGATTTCTTTCTGACAGGTTATCTATTAGCTTAGCTAGTAAATCTAAAACCAAGTTGACGATATTTATGTGTAGTAATATTATCTGGTTCATTAATCCAATTTAAACACCAGCAAATAAAAAGCATCTTGAGATAACTCGCCTGTAGCAAAAAGAAAATATATTATTCATAATAACCTCTAAAAGTAGTAGTCAAAAGTTTAATCACCTTCCTGGCTACACTTATACTTTAGAATTAGTACGGATGCTTAATAGTTAGAAGCTCATTAACATAACCTATTAACATTGGATTATCAATATTTTTTTCATTATTTTATTAACAGTTAAAGTTATTGTAGGAATCTTATATGAATCTGAGAATTTATAAGAACTTCGTTTTCTGAAATCAATATATAATTCTAATGCTCGTTCAAACATTGTGTTTACTACTAATACCTTATCTAGTTCTACAAACAAAGTATCAACTGTAAAATTGGTCTCCTTTAAAGCTGAGTTTATATCATCTACAGATAGTTTATCAGTATTTATTGCGACTTCAATAGTTTCTATCATACTAACTAAACAATCTACTACACGATTTAAATCACCAACACCTTGATTAATTTTTAAGTGATTTATATTGATACTTTTAGTTGTAGTAATAATCTTGTATATAACCTATCATTAGTAATATTTGTTACACCAAAAAAATAGACTCTAAAGCTCTTAAATCAAAAATTATTAAGATGTCCTATACATTTGGAAATCTTATCACAAAACATCATCAATAGTGGTTTCTGCATACTCGTTATACTCCATTAAATTATATGATTGTACATATAATTGTAGTGCATCTATCAAGTATTCATTAACACCACTTGCAATGATATAATCCAATCTATTAGTAAGCTTCTCCGCAGTAATAAATTTTGAAAAGGAATCTTCTCCATCATACGAAAACAGATCGATATCATTAGGGGTATACACTAACATCAATTGATTTATATTCATGGTTATGGATTTTATCTATAAGTTTATTAGATGTTTCATCAAGAATATATTTCTGAATAGTTTCTGCTCGATCATAATCACCATAATCTAAACAAACATCTATACCTAGCTCTGCATAGCTATTTATATCGACTAGTTTTTTTAAAAATCGTCAACCGCAAATAATAGTTCAACTATAACCTTACTCGTCAATATACTCTTCCCTAAATTATAAATTTTCTCGCTCTAAAGAATTAACAATTAATTTAGCTAACTCGATATTGGGCTGTAGTTGATAATATTCACTCCATGCAATTATATTCTTTTTCATAATTTGCATAATGATTTGTTATTGCACTTGAATTCATCGATATATCAAATAGCCAATTGATATGATTAGTGGAAAGTACTTCTGGCCAATAAGTTAATAAATAGGCTAAAAATATCATCTCTCTCATCTATATATAAACCAGTAGATATTCTTTTACAAAAACCAAGAGTAAATAAATGAAAGATCAGTTTTATTTTTTTGTTAAAATCTAGAATAGTTTTAGCATGTGACTTTAATATTAATATTCGTTGTTTATAAATATCTTGCAAGACTTTATCATCGATAAAGTCTGTTACATTAGCATTTTCATTTAGTCTTGAAAACTGTTTTAGCCAAGCGAGTACTCTTAAGGTATTTAAGATCGAATTTGATAAGGAAGTGCCTTCTACCTCTTTAATTTCTTGTAATAGTATCGGTAAAATTACATTACAAGCATTAAACCTCCACTCATATTCTTTATTTAAATAAAAAGTTATCTTTTGAAAATATCATCATTACCAAAAAGCTTAAAACTGTATCGCTTCATCTTTAGGAATTTTTAACCAACTCTAACTTTGTTATAATATCATTTAAATAATACCCCCAAATAATATCAGGATGTAGAGAGTCTATTCTTTTCTATTAACATATTTGCTTCTAACATTTTTATTATGTTCTAAATAAAAATTCCAATTCAACAAACTGTGCCTCTACAATAATTTTCAGAATTTAAGGAAATAGCAATCTCAGTTATTCTAGATATATATTCAGCCTGTAAAACTGAATCTTTCCTAATAAGGTCTAAGATACTATTTATAATAGTTTCAAGATCATATTCATCCCAATCATCACCAGTATCTTCAATATAATCTAGTAATTTACCAATCATCTCTATAGCTTTAGTATGATTACCACTATTTAAATTAATTTCCGCTACAGCAATCATTAGTTCCGCATCATCTATTTCTGATTCAGTGAACTTAGTAAGCATTAAAGCTGTATTTAAATATTCACTTGCTCTAGTATATTGCTCAAAAACATGCGTAAAAATTCGGCATAGCTTGTTAAAGCTCTAATTTTTAGTTTGCTGAATAAGTTCATTCTGATTATCCTTAACAAAGATTAACTCATCTATTACATTGTCAAATAATATATCATAAAGAGAAATTTGCGATTCAATAGTTTTCCGTAAGCCATCTAATTCAAGAGGTGAAGGTATTTTGCCCCTTTGTTTCTTTATATCTATCAACTAATCTTTTAACACCAGTTAAGCCGTGTTCAATTGCTTTTTAATGAATTTTTCCTTTCATGTAATGATAGGAAGCCATCTTATGATAGAAATCTCTAACTTTACTAATTTTAGTATATTTTTCAGATATAACCGCTTTTGATACAACCTCTGATAAATCAAGACTAACTACCGTATCCTCCATATTATTAACAGCATCAATCTTTATATCATAATATGCTCCAAGAGCTTCCTCATAATAGCAAATTTGATGTACTGACATATCATTTCTTAAAGGCCTCTATTAATCCTTTAGATTTAATATGATAACGACTTTGCACCTCTACACCGTTATCTAATTCACCTAACTCAATGATAAACCCCATTTTAATCAAACGATTAATCGGCCAATATAAATCAGATTCTTTTTATTTTTACATACGTAAGCTAGACTTTCAATTGTAAAAGTACTCTCTAAAAAAATAGAGGCTACATACATAATTTTAAGCTCAGTATCTGTTAGATTACGAAGCGCTTCAAGCGCTACAACAGATTTACTTTTTAAAAAGCTCCTTGCTTCTCAAGTCTTAACATTCTGCCTTTTTAAAAATAGGGACGATTAGAGGCGTAGCAGACTTCATTAAAAATCCACCCATCCATTATTAGAGCTTTCAACAGCACTATTCTCACGTAATACATCTATTAGGTTAGACAATAGCAATGGATTACCATTACTACATTCATATAACCAACGTTTTAACCCATCTGAAATTAGCTCATCATTATCAAAATAATACGTTATTAACTGTTGAATTGCAGACTTATTAAAGCTCATTAACTTCATGTTGAGCCACCAATCTCTGACCATTCCCTAAATTATATCGATTTATAAAGCTAAACATTTCATTAATACCATTATGAAGAGAGTCTGCTTTAGCTTCCGCATCTCTAAATGATCCTATTAATAATAGATTAAACTTTTTATCATTAATGCCCTGCCTAGACTCTAACATAATTTGAAATATATGTTTAATTACATTTATAGTCCCTCGATCAGCCCAATGAAGATCATCAAATACGACAATTAAGGGTTTCTTTATACTTAGACCAAGTAATATATCCGAATATAATTTTTACTTTATCATTTTTATATGATTCAGCTAATGCCTCTGGATTAGATTCACCAGCATAAGCAGATATAGCTAAATCAATAATTGCGCTAGGCAACTCTAAACCAGGAATAAAACCTAGGATTTTTCCACCTACATCAACGACCTTCTCAAGATTTAAAAGTGCCTAAAAGTTTATTTACTTTTTGATTTTTTTCTTGCCACTTAATAGTTTCAATACTATTTAATAAATCTGAACAAGGTTTATATAAATCATCTGCATCAGTAAGCGCAGAACATTGAACATATAAGGTATGTGCTTCTGGATGTAAATCTGTAAATTTATTTATTATAGAGGTTTTACCAATTCCAGCATCCCCAAGCAAGAAATCAATACAGCCTTTTTCCCTTTATAGCCATATCAAGTCTCTTAGATAACGTTTCTAATAAACCATCTCTACCAATTAACTCCCTGTATAACTAACCCCCATACTATAACCCCTTTTTTTAGTAATTTTGCGATATAATTATATTAATATTGATATCATTATACTTCTTTTTTCCTTAAAATGAAAAATAAAATGAACTTGATTTTGATTTAATATTATATAGGGTTAAACACAAATTATGATTATCTACTCTTCCACAAAGCAATCTTTTATCCAAGATTTCGAGCAAGGTGTCTTGGTAAAAAGCTACATCAAACATTAACAGAAAAAAATATCGTCGTGTTGGTGAATCTGAAATTCATTCATGGCAAACTTCTTTATCTTATATGGCTAATGTTATGCGTGATTTTGCCATACCAGACTTAGCTGGTGTTGCGATTGAATATATTGTTCCAAATACTCAAAAACGGGTAGACTTTATTATTACAGGACTAGATCAACAAGATAAAGAACATGTAGTCATTGTCGAATTAAAAACAATGGAGCGAAGCTTTCAAAATAACAGATAAAGATAATATTGTATCCACCTATCTTGGTGGTGGTATTCGTGAAACAACCCATCCCTCCTATCAAGCTTGGTCTTACTGTAGTCTCATTGAAAACTTTAATGAAGATGTGCAGAATCGACCTATTGAGTTACATCCATGTGCTTTTTTGCATAATTTTGATGAAAGCATATCTCCTGAGCTCCGTGACCCCATCTATCATAGTATTTTAGATATTTCTCCAATGTTCACATTGGGCCAGATGGATAGTTTACGTAACTTTATCAAACGTTATATTCCAAAGCCTGATACTACAAATATTATGGAGTCAATTGAGCATGGTAAATTAAGGCCATCAAAATCGCTTCAAGATTCTATTTTAAAAAAATGTTAAAAGGTAATAAAAAAATTTGTTCTCATTGATGACCAAAAGGTTGAGTTTGAACAAATAAAAAGCGACATGATGCTATTAAAAATGATCAAAAAAACAGTGTATATAGTTCGTGGAGGCCCTGGTACTGGTAAAAGTGTAGTAGCTATGAACTTATTAGCAGAATGTATTCATAGTGGTTACATGGCACAATATATTACCTCAAATGCTGCGCCACGAAATGTATATAGTGCCATGCTGCAACAAGGTTATAAAAAATCTGAAATTAAAGCATTGTTCCAAAGTAGTGGCACTTTCCATACACGGAAACAGAACGAACTTCAAATTGCAATTGTCGACGAAGCTCATCGATTACGTAAAAAAATCTGGTATGTTCCAAAACCAAGGTGAAGATCAAGTCAAAGAAATCATTAACGCCTCTATCTTTAGTGTATTCTTTATTGATAGAAATCAACGTGTTACCTTTAATGATGCTGGTACAATTGATAAAATTAGAAACTTTGCACAAGAGCAAAAATACATTAATATATGAAGGTGTACTAGAATCTCAATTCCGTTGTAATGGCTCAGATGGCTATTTAGCATGGATCGATAATGTACTACAAATTGCAGAAACAGCTAACTACGATGGATTTGAAGGAGATTATGATTTTTAAAATCTTTGATAACCCTCATGAAAATGTATGATGCTATAAAAAGCAAAAAAATGAAATAAACAATAAATCTCGAGTTCTAGCAGGTTATTGTTGGGACTGGTCTAAAGAAGGTCGTACGACATCACTCGTAAAAGATATCCAAATACCAGAACATAATTTTTGGAATCAGCTGGAATCTAGGTAACTCTGATACATATGCTATTGATCCTGACTCTATCAATGAAGCAGGATGCATTCATACCACCCAAGGACTTGAGTTTGAGTATGTAGGTGTGATTATTGGTGATGATTTACGTTATGAAGATGGTAAACTTGTCGTAGACATTACCAAACGTGCAAAAACAGATCAATCTATAAAAGGAATCAAGAAACTTTTTAAAAGAAAATCCCACTGAAGCACATCGTATTGCCAATGAAATCGTGAAAAATACATATCGTATATTAATGACACGAGGTCAAAAAGGTTGTTATATCTACTGTACAAATAAAGGATTGTCGGATTATTTTTAAATTAATATACAACCATCAATTAAGTTATACCTACGAGCAATCAACATTATCTAAATCAGATCAATTAGTAGCAGATATACCTAGTTCTGATATTGATATAACAGAGATAAATCCTCATAAAATTTAATATATCGAAAAAATGAGCCAGTATCACACTTCAATCAGAGTAATACTGGCTCATTTTTTAATTTGATTCTAATATTAAATTTCTTAACACTCCACTCCATCACTATATATTAAATATAGTGCTACTTTTAGGATTCTTCAATTTCGGAAAACCATATTTCTCCAACGCATGTAAAATCTTTTGAATAGTCTCTTTGATATTATCTTTAGACACAGGTATAGAACTTACGATATATATGATTCCCTCAGCTTTTGCAGGATAAATACTTACAACACAATCATGACTATGTATGATGCGAAGCAGATATACATCATAGGTAGACTCAACATAAAAATCAAACTCCTGATTTTCATGTATTACATCAGGTATGTCGTGTACTGGTGCTACTGTGCAATCAGATATTTGAAAAGAATCTGCATCAAAATGCACTCTACAATTATGTTTTCGTTTCATTCGTTCAAGTCGTTCATCTATCATGTTTCACCACATCACTAATTAGTCGTCCCAAGTCTATAGCATTTTTAGATGTAATAACAGGTTTACCTGTCCTATCTTCAATAGATTTACGCGCATCACCAGCGATAGAACCGCCATCTTGAGCAACCTGTTTATTTCTCCTCTAATCCTTGTGGATTAGTTGCCTCCGCAATATCCTTTGTAGCCGTTTCGGCTAACATATTTAAGATAAGTTCTGTAGTAGACATATTATCTCGTAGATTTTCTTTTTTTAGCCCCTTAAAGTCCTTATATTCTCTAGTCGTCATTCCAGACCAAGCTTTAGAGATTTCATTCGTTAGGATAGCATATTCATTACCAGCTTTAACACCATGATCTTGCCAAGTATCGGTTAATTCTTTACGAACCTGAATGGCCTGTAATCGTTGATTAATCCATTCTCGGCTATAGCCCTTACGCGCATATCCTTCTAAGGCTCTATCTATAGTTAGCTCTGGGTTAATTATTTCATCAATACGCTCTTTACCAACTTCTGCTAACCACATTTTTAAAAGGTTCTGCCTTAGGCGATGGAACAGATTGTATGATACGGAAAAATACCTTGCATATCGGCAACATCTGTTAATCGCATTTTACCATCTGGAGCTTTCAATTTTAACTGTCGACAAATTGTCGACAGTTCACTTCTCTTCTTCTGACATACGTTTTTTTCACTCGATACCAATAATCACGCGGATTATTGCTTTCAGATCAGAGAACCTACAACATCCACTATACTAAAAATACCACTCTTCCCTTTCATTATCCCACACAGAACGGATTTGACTACCTTCAAAACATCTTTTATATCATCACTCATACATCTTCCTCCTCTCTTTAAATGCAAATATATGTTCTATATTATTATCTATAGTATACGCCTTTTAGCATAAGAAATAAAGATATTTTTTTAGCTTCCCTTACATTATCATATTTCGTTTGACTTATAGTAGTATAATATAAAGTATAAAAACTAGGAGATGATTACTATGAAATTTACTAAAACGTATACTCATCATGACTGCTTTAGCCGTGACTGCTGTAGTGTCCACAGGATTTGCTTACGATTATGTATGCAATAATTCTCAGTACAATTGCAATACTAGCACGCAATACAACTGCAATAACAATGTTAACTATGCACCATGCAAGAATAATAGCCAAAAACTATTGCGGTCCAAACTCTAAATACTAGAGGATGCGGCGGATATAGAAGATAATATATTAGACATGACAGAAGCCTATAGTACTAAAAATGTACTATAGGCTTTTTGTCATATATTACAAGAATACTATTTAATTCATCAAAATAAAGTTAGGATTAATATGGCAACATACTTTTATCAGGAGTTCATTCTGTTAAAGTATTCAATGGCTTTTGGTGAGAATTCAACGAATGTATTCCCATAAGAGTATGGCCCTAATTCATATGGTTGGTATACAAGACCTATAGCGCCCTTTACCTTTTTAAGTAGTAGTTATCAGAAACATATTCTACATTCCAGTTAGGTAGTAAGTCTGCTTTTTTTATGATCTTCACGGTAGAATCGCAATATACCAGAGTTAATGCCTCGTTCTATTTGTTGTGGATTAGCAATTTTTACATAGTTATATAGCGGAATTCTTTGACCAGTTATCTTGTTATATACTAACCCTTTAGTGTTATACATTCCGTGTGCGGCACCAGCATGATAGTGATATGTAGTTAACAAAATAGATACTACTTGAGCATCTTCATAGGTAACTTTATAATTTTGCTTTACTTGGTACGCATGTTGATCGTAATAAACTGATTTCGCATATAAAACATAGTTAGCAATGTCTGTATTAATTGCTTTTTGTGCAAACATATTATTGGTATATACCAATGGATATTTTAATTCCATGTTTACATCGGATTGACTACCTGTAACAACAGTTGCATACGTAGGCACAGCAATCATAACACCTAACATAGAAGTCATACAAAGCTTTTTCAACATTCCCATAATAATGTCTCCTTTTAACAAACACCTTTAAATAGGTTCATTATTGAGTTAGTTCTACAAGCTATGATAAAACTCCTCTTTTGATATTTCACTTTTCTGATAATTTATTCATTATATAAAATATCCAAAACTATCTACTATTTCACACTAAAGTGTTAGGAAGAACTCCGCCTAATACAGCAATAATAAGTCCAAGTGCAATCATCCAAATTGATATAAACCTTAAAACAAAGGAAGTATGTGTATAGATTTGTATAGTAAATAGATTATAATCAACCGCACCTTTGATCACCTTATCGCCTACTTTTTTCATAACTGTATCTAGCACAAAAGGATCTTCTGTAATGGACAGTCTATAGGTGCCTGGACCTGCATCAAATGTATATAGTTCCATTCTTGAGTGAGTAAAAGCTATTAACCCGGGCACGCATAACAGATAAAAATAAAGGAATTGTCCTTCCCGTTGTTTCATCAACTAAGTTAAACCCAAATTCGCCAATAGGCGCCTTTGTAAACATTTTTCCACTAAGCCACACCCCATACGTTCCTGCTCGCTCTAAAGTAAAAGTGCCTTCTTTATTTATATAGGGCATCTCATAGAGCATCTTAGCTCTACCAAAGCGAATCGTATATTTAATACCTAAATAGAACAAACAAAGTCCTAACGGTATCAATAAATAAAATAACTGTTCCATTACCTACTCCTCCTCGATTCTCCCGCTCTTACACAACACGATTGTATTTTTCACTATATCATACTTTCATCATACAAAAAAGGACCCTCCAAAGAGAGTCCTTAATCTGTATTGTTATGCTATTAAGCGTTTTTAGCTACTTCAACAAGTTTAGCGAATCTTTGCTTTGCATCGTTAACTGCCAAGTCAGCCAACATTTTACGGTTAACTTCAACGCCTGCTTTAGCCAAACCAGCGATGAAACGGCTGTAAGTTGTGCCATTGATGCGAGCCGCTGCGTTGATACGAGCGATCCACAATTGACGGAATTCGCGTTTTTTCGCACGACGGTCACGACGAGCGTAGTACAACGCTTTCATTACTGTTTCGTTAGCTTTTTTTGAACAAACGGGAACGTGTACCGCGGTAACCTTTAGCTAATTTTAAAATCTTTTTATGACGTGCATGAGCTGTAACGCCCTTTTTCACTCTTGCCATTGTATATTCCTCCTAAATTACGATATATCGATCTAATAGTTAACGATTAAGCGTATGGTAAGCATTTAGCTACGCGTTTGTGGTCAGCTTTTGCAACCAATGTAGCTTTACGTAAATTACGTTTACGAGCTGGAGATTTTTTCTCAAGAATGTGGCTTTTGAAAGCTTTTGCACGCTTGAATTCACCAGTACCAGTTACTGCGAAACGTTTAGTCATCGCGCGACGAGTTTTTAATTTTTTTGGCATAATTATAATCCTCCCAAAACATTATTTACTTACTAAAATCATGGTCATGTTACGACCTTCTAATTTAGTTGCTTTTTCAATAGACGCTGTTTCTTTGAGTTCTTCAGCGAAACGTGTCAACACTGCCATGCCTAGTTCAGGGTGTGAAAGTTCACGACCGCGGAACATGATAGTTACTTTTACTTTGTTACCTTCACCCAAGAATTTGGATGCGTTTTTCATTTTTACGTAAAAGTCATGGTCTTCAATATGTGGACGTAACTTAACTTCTTTTAAAGTTACGATTTTTTGTTTCTTCTTCGCTTCTTTCTCGCGTTTTTGTTGTTCATAACGATATTTACCGTAGTTCATAATACGAGCTACCGGTGGTTTTAGCGTTAGGTGCAATTTCCACAAGATCAAGATGCTTTTCTTCAGCCAATGCCAACGCCTCACGGCCAGACATAATGCCGATTTGTTCGTTTTCAGGACCTACGACACGAAGTTCACGAGCACGAATCTCTTCATTAATGCGTGGTGTATCCTTGCTAATAGCGTTCACCTCCAAGAGAATAAAAAAAACGGACGGCAAACACCATCCGAATAGAGTTCTCTATATTAACCTCATACTTCATGGTATTAGGTGAGTGGCGGATGGCCTCTGCTTCATAAATTACTTAATTATAATAACAAATCGATTAGTGAAAAGTCAACAAAAAAATATTGATCTTTTAACCATGAATTTATTATTATAACTCTTATAGTATAACAGACATTATAGGTTCTGTATATAGGGTATACTTTACTGACACCATCTCTCATTATGTATACAATATTCTTATAAATTATACAACTAATTCTATAGAAAAATACGATACAATAATATTTATAGAATAGTCTAGCATATAGTGCCTTTATAGCATAGTTACTATAGTGTTTATATCTAGTTTATATAGTTTACCTTATTTAGTATTATAGTAATGTATTACACAAATTGAAAGGAGTTTTTATTATGAGTGCAACAAACAGTTCCCCTCCTCAAAAGGCACGTACAACTGCTCAAAATATTGGTCTTATTCTATCTTTCATCGTTCTAGGTGGCATTTTATTATTGCCTACACCAGAAACATTATCTACAGGTGGTCATCGTATGATCGGGTGTTCTCGCCTTTGCCATTATCTTGTGGATGACATCAGCTGTTTCCTATCCTGTAAGTGCTACCATGATTACAGCACTTACAGCTCTACTAATAGGGTTTCTCACCAAATCCTGAGGCACCAGCAAAAGCTATGGGTACGGCTAACGCTTTAAAACTTATTATTTCTGGTTATTCTTCTCCGGCTATGATTCTCGTAGGCGCAGCTATGTTTATCTCTGTAGCTATGCGTAAAAACAGGACTCGATCGTCGAATTGCCATGATGGTTTCTGTCTAGTGTAGTACTGAAAGGTTAGCCGTATTTATTTAGGGTGTTATTATTACAGGGTCTTATCCTTGCTTTCTTTGTTCCAAGTGCGACAGCTCGTATTGCTTGCTTAGCACCAATTATCATTGGTATTGTCGAAAACTTAGGTATTGAACGTAAAAGCCGTGTAGCAGACTCTTCTCATGGTAGGTGCCGTACAAGCCGATACATTCTGGAACATCATGATTCAAACAGCGTGACCTCAAAACCTTGTGGCTGTTGGCTTTATACAAACTCAGATGAATACAGTGCTGTAAGTTGGATTGATTGGCTCACTGCAGTTGCTCCGTTCTCCATTATCATGGTTATTATCACCTACTTTGTAACGCAAGCTTTCATTAAACCTGAGTTTAAAGAACTCGTTGGAGGTGATGTACAGCTTGCAAAAATGCGTGAAGCAATTGGTCCTATAGTCCTGACGAAAAGAAATTATTATGTATCTCTATCGGCCTCTCTAGCGTTGTGGGCTACAGGTGGTAAATTACACTCCATCGATACTACAACATCAACAATTGTAGCCATCGCTTTATTCTTCTTCCCTAAGATCGGTATTATGGACTGGAAATTTGCCCAACCAAATATCGACTGGGGTTCTATCGTAATGTTTGGTGCAGGCATTGGTCTTGGTGCAGTATTACTGAAAACAAAAGTCGCTACATGGCTTGCTCAAGTATTTGTTAAATGCATTTCTCCCTCGAAAGCAGCGAGCGTATTCATTTTAATTGCTGTAATGGCTGCATTCCTTATTGTTATCCATTTAGGCTTTGCCTCTGCTACAGCCCTATCCTCCGCGATGATTCCAATTGTAATCTCCATTGTTATGAGTCATAGCGCAGAAGGACTTAACCCTTTAGGAGTAACAATGCTCATGCAATATGCAATATGCTTTGGTCTAGTATTACCAGTAAACTCTCCACAAGGCATGCTAGCTTACGGTACAGATACATTTGATGTAAAAACATTTATGACTACAGGCATTCCATTGACAATCATTGGCTATATCATGATGCTCGTATTCGCACTCACGTACTGGCACTGGATTGGAATTGCTTAACATCAACAAACTAAAAAAATCCTACAATTTCTGAATTACCGGAAATTGTAGGATTTTTAATTGTATTAGATTACGTTTCCTATTCTAGTTCCTTACCTTTTAGTTCAGGAATCAAGAATACTGTTGCTAGGATATCGATTACATAGATAATCGCAAGGAAGGCAATTGCCACTTGGTAGGAGTACATAGAGATAATCATACCCACCACCATTGGGCTAAAGCCACCTACAGCACGACCGATATTAAATAATACGTTTTGAGCTGTTGCACGAGCACTTGTTGGGTACGCTTCTGCCATTAAAGCACCGTAGCCACCCATCATACCATTTACAGAGGCACCTAGAATCGCACCAGCAAACAGCATCGCTGTTGGATCGAATAGTTGAGAGTAAATCAAAATAGAAGCTACTGCACATACTTGGAACAGGATAAATGTGGGTTTACGACCAAGTTTATCTGCTAATCGTCCAAATAGCCAAATGCCAACCATCATACCGCATACTGTAACGGCAGTCCATAAACCAGATTTAGTAAGGGAGAATCCTAATTGCTTACTCAAAAAATTAGGTAACCAGATCATAATACCGTAGTACCCAAAGTTTTGAACCGATGTTAAGATAGCCACACCAATAGACGTTTTCGTAGTAGCTGCATCTTTCACAAGTAATTTAAAGGATTCCCTATGGGAATGTTCATTTACCTCTTTGCTTTGTACAAAGATTTCTGGTTCGTGTAGTTTCGCACGGAAGAACCCACGCCACAAAGGCAGGAATAATACCGAAACCATAAACATGCCGCGCCATCCGATGTAAGGAATCAATAACGGTGTTAATAGTGCTGCGGCCAACACGCCTAATTGCCAGCCAAGAGCAACATAACTTGTCGCTTTTGCACGATGTTTTGCAGGCCATGCTTCAGCAGCTAAAGCCATGCCGATACCAAATTCACCACCTAAACCAATACCAGCGATTGTACGGTAAATAAGTAGATCCCAATAGCCTTGAGCAAAGGCACAAAGTCCAGTAAATACGGCAAACAGTACGATAGTCCACGTTAAGACGCGAACACGGCCATATTTATCCGATAAGGTACCAAAAATGAAGCCCCCTAATACGGCACCAATTAATGTCCACGTCACTAAAGAACCAGCTTGTCCAGTAGACAAACCTAAATCCCCTGATATCAAGGTTAACATAAAACCTAGGATCAAGAGATCAAAACCATCCATGGCATAGCCAATGGAAGAACCAATAACTGCTTTCCAGCCGTATGAATTTACATCTTTCATAGTTATTTTCCTTTCGCTACTCACGGGTAACAATTAAAGATAAGATAATTGAACTTCAACTCTATATTAAGTTTACTAATATTCAATTATACTACTTAACCGTAATTATGCAATATATATTTATTAATCTTCTGAATTATTTAGTTGTCGAAAAACCTTATTTGAGAAAAAAACAAAAAAAGGTAGGGGCTTGGTTCACATAGTGAATACCAACTCCCTACCTTTTTAAAAACAATCAAATATAGCTACTGCCTTTGAATTTAGTTGCGTTCTTTAATTTCAATTTTAATGGAA